>ORJL010981177.1_pt1 | contig 271887 bp, 403 predicted proteins | sample 1779941 | NCBI WGS metagenome assembly ORJL01 (sample SAMEA104232317, study PRJEB22302) | groundwater metagenome | biome: forest; feature: aquifer; material: groundwater | place: USA | collected 2011-08-07 | depth 5.8 m | reverse complement strand
TATTGTCTTCTACTGACACGAAATGGTTCTCATTCTTACAAGTTATTAATTTCAATTCATCTATCACAGCATATAATGCATCAAATTCTTTTTTAGATAACTCTTTTTCTTTTAACCTATTCTGTAATTCTTTTATAATGTCAGATTGTATTGCAAATAGACTATTCACACGCTTCAGTTCTTTTTCGATACTTAACAGATCTTCTTTTAATATTTCGATTTCTTCGTTCTTGTCGCTTTGTCGCATAAACAGCATATGTATTCTCCTCTAAATAGTGTTCACAATTGCTTTATAGTAGTTGTTTGTATCCTTTCTGATAAAAATTTTGTATTTGTCTCTATAATTATATATTGTCTCATCTTGATCTGATACTCTTCTAGCTTTACCTTGAAACACATGAACATTAATTTTTTCCAAAGCAAATAGAGCTGATTGATAACTCATAGGTCCAGACTGCACTTCTTTGTCATTGACTTTAAAAAGTGTAAGTTTTGCATCTCCTCTCATCAGTTTGAGAAGAATTAGATCTGTGATTGCTTCAGATAAGTTCAATCTATTTCTTCTCTAATTCATATACAGAAGTTATGCAATAAGCAACAGTTCTATTTGTTTGCTGTCCCATTGCTCTAAAATCTGTGTCTACATGTTTTACACTGTATCCAGAATGTCCTTTTTCTCTCAGTACTCTTGGAATATCTTTTGCAATTTCATCCATCTCATCTTGCATGCTCTTCTGAGTATCTGTATAGTTTGCCGGAGCATACCTCTGAGTCTTTAAAAGCATTTTAGATCCTTCAAACTTCACATTTACTTCTGGGATCTTTGCTACATAGTTTCCGACAGTTTCTATAGCATCTCTGACACTAGTATCTTTGACTCTGTTTGGAGACTTGTCATATACATCTCCTACAGCTTTTCTGACATCTTTTTTGATATTGTAGTCATCTTTTGGTATGAAATCTGCTGCTTTTTTTGCTGGCATTTCTATTTAAGCTCCATGTGTGAATCTGTTTCTTTTAAATATTCTTCTACTTCAAAATAGTGAGGATTAAACTTTTTAAAACAATCTCTGCACATACCTAATATTGCGTAATATTCAGAGTCATCTGCATCCATCAGTTTATTGCATCTTATATTGGTATCAGGATCTAGACATGTGCAATACCATTGCCTGATATCTGAATCTTCACTTTTTCTTTCAATTAGTTTGTAACCTGATTTTTGTGTTACAGTTTTCATTTATCTGATTTTTCTAATGGGAAGAATTTGCCTTCGTCTAAGTGGTTTTTTCTAGTACATTCTTCACAAGCTCCAAACTGACTAAAAAATTGTGCTGACCATCCCGTCAGTAGATTACCACATTTTTTACCATGTTCATCGACTCTGTCGCAAAAAACTGGAGAAATAGGTTTGTGATTTTCTTTTATAGTGCTCATGTTGCTGTGCCATTTTTTTGTTTTATTTATTGGCAATCCTTGAAAGTTTTCCATTTGCTATCCTTTTTTAAATCTTCATAGAACAATATATAATATATGTTTTCTAAATTATATTTTTCTAGAAAGTTTTTTATTTTAATTTTATTACACTCTGTTAAATATCCTTTGACTTCTTCTATTCTTATCAAATTATCATTCTCATCATAAATAAAGAAATCAGGAGTATATGTAGTTCCTTCTAATCTATATGTTATTTCTTCATACTTCCAGTTTGCAGATATAGAATCTAAAAATTGAGCCCTCTCTAATTCATAAGAAGATTTCAAATAATAATCTCTATATTCACTTTTTATATATCGATTTTTTATATTTGGGCTAACTTTTCTGCTCTGAACTATCTTAACATTTCTATCGAACCACATCTCTTCAGCTTTTTCAACACCATATTCAGCTATCCACATATCTTTTACTGATACACCAAACATCCCATTCATAGAGCCAGTTAAACTCCAAGTTCCATTTTTCTTTTTACTTTCTTCTGATTTTGTAGTAATTTTTATCATAGTTTCTTTAGAATGGCGATGTCCAGTCATAGGAGGTATCTGTTGCAAACGTTTATCACGTCTTTCTTTTGAATCATAGACATGTTTTTTACAATATCCGTATTTATTCGGATTAATCCTTTTATTACAGCCTTCATGTTTGCATATTACTTTTCTGTCATCAAAATATTTTCGCTTTCCATAGTTTGGACCATGGTGTCCTATACAAATGTAACATCTCAAAACTTTATTACTAACGATATTATTCAGACATTGATTGCAATATTTATCTATATTGCTACAATATAAGCAGAAACTATATTCTTCAAATTGCATAGAGCGTTTATTACATTTGCTACATTCTCTGATAATTTCTTGTATCATTTATCCTCTCCAACTAAAGTTAAAGGGCTTCAGCTGAGTTGGCAGCTAATTAAGAGGTAATTAATCTCAAGCCCTGGTTATTATTTTTATTCTTCAGGTTTTGCTAGTTTTTAAATTTTTCTTCCAACCTCTAGTTTTTCTGATAGGAAGTCCAAGCTCTTCTGCTATATTATTTTTTTTCATACTCTTCTTTCTTCGAATGTTGTGTATTTTGGAAATCTTTTATAATCTTTGTTCATCTTGTAGTCATTATACCACCAACTCTTTATTTCTGTATTCACTCTATCTAGTCCATGTTGCTCTACATATTCTTTAAATCCAAAATTGTCTTTGAACCCATCATAGCTACTCTTCATATCCATAGATCTAAATACTTCTGCAATCTTTGTGATAGTAGCTTTTCTATCTCTTTTTTGTAGCATAGCAAGAGCTATATAAGCTAGTTCAGAGAAAGAGTTAGTTTTAGTAGATTCATTTAGAATATTTTTTAATTTCATATATTAAATTTAATCAATCTCAATGTAAAAGTAAACAGCTAAATATCTATGCATGTACATTTCCAAATTGTGGAGTCCATACAAAAGCTCTGAATGCAGATGCTGAACCTGTAAATCCACCAGCATTATAAATTCTAATCCATCTATATGCACCATTCCCTACGTATGCAGAAGCCGTAATATCTCCAACACTAATCCAGTTTCCTTCAAAATCTGTAGCAGAAGCAGAAGCTTGATTAAATCCAGATGCATTGCTTGTAGGTTTGAAGGAGAAATTAGTTGGATGAACATAGTGCCCAGCCTTTGCTTCGTCAAATGGATTGCTATTATTTACTTGCAGAATGAATGTTGTTCCAGATGCAGGTGCAGCTGTTCCATTTGGAATTATCATTGTCCAAGCATTTGTATTAATATATGCAAAATTTGTTGCAGTATTTGTTGATTGCATGATATTGGCAGACAGTGATTTTGCAGAAACATCGTCAATAATTCCACCACCTGTAGAAGATCCAGTCATTAATGCAGACACTGCATCTACTATAGCTCCACCTGTTGGAGATACTAAACTAAAACTGATATCATCTACATAAGAAGTATTAGTTATTCCATTTAGAACAAAGTTGAAATCATCTAATATTACACCGCCAGTTACAGATTGTTGAGCTAATGTAATAGAATCTATTTGAGCTGTTGGACCATTTACTTTTACGAATGTTCCAGTAACTGTATCAATATAAGCTGTTACAGAATTGTCTGTAGATTCGCCAAGCCACACCCAAACTGTTGAAGCAGTATTAGCCCAAGTCAGAGATAATTTCTCATATGCAGCTGTTACAGTAGAAGTTGTACTTGCTTGCCAGTTAGTTCCCCCTGAATTGGGTCCTACTCTCATTACTACTTTACCTGCTGTTGGTCCTTCTACATATACAAATGCAGATACAGCATAATCAATACTTGTAGATAAGCTAGTCAATTGTTGAGCTATTACAGAAGATAAACCAACATTTGATACATATCTAATTTGTTGTGATGAAGATCCTGCATTTACTGGAGTGGCTGTTCCTGCTCCTGACAATGAAAATGAAGTTACTTCTGTCGCAGATACTGCGTCTAGATATACTAAACATGCTGTTGCAACGTTAGCATTTGTTATTGTGACCCAAACATTTGAAGCTGTATTAGTCCAATTTACAGTTTTGAGTGTATATGTAGCTCCAGTTACAGATAAAACATTACTTGTAATAGATCCAGAATCTGCAGAATTTGCTTTAATTGCTAAGGTTACTGCTAATCCATTACCGCTATTTGTAGCATTTAAGTTTTCAATTCTTAATAATGCAGATAAACTATATGTTGCATAAACATCTAATCCTGTAAGATTTGTTGCAAAAGCACTTGTTGAAGTGGAGTTCAAAGGATATCTTAAAACTTGAGCAGATAATCCTTCATAAGCTCCAGCTCCGGAAGTTATAGAAGCTGTAATCGTTGCATTTGCTACCCAACCTGAAGCAACATTGCTTGCATCAAATCCTTGTTGAAATCCAGAGTTAGAAACTATATTTGAAACTGCATAATTTCTAATTGTAGAAATCCATCCATTTCCTATACCATTTGTAAATCCATTTTCAAATGTTCCAGATCCAACAATTGCAGTTTCTGGAGTAATTGTATCTGTTACCCAAATCCATAATGAAGTGGCGGTATTAGTCCAACTAAATGCAGTATTTGTATATGCTCCGGTTACAGTAGCAGTTGTTGAAGCTTGAAAATCCTTTGCTCCAGAATTAGGTCCAACTCTTAACATTAATTTATGCATTTGTAAAGCTGTTGTTGAAGCTAAGAAATTTATGTAAGCACTAACAGCATAGCTTACCCAAGGAGTTAATCCTGTAATATTTTGTGATAGGGCTTCTGTTTCATCTGCTGTTGAACTAAATATTAATTCTTGCGCTTGAGTTCCAGAATATGGAGCTGTTGATCTTTGAACAATTAATCCATTTGAGCTCTTTAGCCAGCTTGCCGCTAATCCATTCGTAAATGTTGATTCAAAAGTTCCATTTGCTATTTGATTAGTTGTATTGCCTTTATATCTTGATCCAACCCACATCCAAATACTATTAGCACTACTATTTACTGTGGTTGTTAAAGTTTGTAAAGCTGCTGTATTTGAAGCTGTCATTGAATTAGTCCAATCTTTTCCTCCAGAATTTGGCCCTAATCTAATATATGTGTCATATACTCCTGAAGTATTTAAGCTAGCTAATTGAGCACTTACAGTTACAGAATAATCAGATAATGAAGATAATCCTGTAAGATTTTGTGTAAATATTTGTGTTTCATTGGCATTTGTATCCCAAGCTAATCTTTGAGCAGAAACACCCAAACCAATAATCGTTGTTTCAACAGATCCAGTGATTCCAGAACTTGATCCAGACCAAGAATTTGCAAAACCTCCGTTATAAGCTCCTTCAAATCCAGAATTTGAAATAATATTTGTTGTACTTGCTCTGAAATCATCAGTAACCCAAACCCACACTGAAGTTGCAGTATTTGCCCAAGATAATACTAAAGCTTGATATGCTGCCGTAGAAGAATCAGATGCAGTTGCAGATGCTTGCCAGTCTCCAGCTCCAGAGTTAGGTCCTACTCTAAATACTAAGTTATGTTGTTTGAATGCACTTAAATTATTTGTTCTTACCCAAGCTGTTGCAGAATAATTGTGGTTTGTACTTAAACCTGCAACATTTTGAGCAAATGAAGCTACACCAGATGCAGCAGTTTTAAAAGCCAATAACTGAGAAGATACTCCTCCATGAACTATCGTCCCATTTGCTTGTGCAGACAGAGAAGAATTTGGAGAAATTATCCATCCTGCTTCTATACCATTTGTATAAGCAGCTTCCATATCTCCATTAGCAACCATGCTAGAAGTACTTCCAGTATAAGAAGCAGTAACCCACACCCAAACATTAGATGCAGTGTTAGTCCAGTTTACAATCATTCCAGAGAACGATGCAGTAGCTGAATTTACAGCACTAGATGAAGCTTGAAAATTTGCTCCACCACTATTAGGTCCGACTCTTAAAGTTACTACATAATCACTAACAGCTGTCGATGTTGGAATTCTAATATTTGCTGAAAGTGAATAATTTTGATTCGGCACTAAATTTGTAATATTTCTTGCAAATGCCTGTGTTCCGTTTGCATTTGTATCCCATGCAAGTCTCTGAGCAGAAGTACCAGCATGAACAGTTGTAGTTTCAACAGTTGCTGTAATTCCACCAGCAGAAACACTCCATCCTGGAGCGACACCATTTATATATCCTCCTTCCATGCTACCACTCAAAACTACATCATTATTATTTCTTCTAATAGTAGTGAACCACAGCCAGACACTAGAAGCAGTGTTAGACCAAGTTACTATCAATTGCTGAAATGCTGCTGTATTTGAAGCTGTTGCTGAAGCTTGATAATTTGTACTTCCAGAAGCTGGACCTACTCTAAATACTAAATCATTCAATTGAGATGCAGAAAGAGTCAATATTTCTACCCAGGCTGTTGCTCCATATGTATTATTTGTATCTAGTCCGTTTAATTGTTGAGCAAATCCTATAGTTCCGTCTGCTGTAGTTGCCCATGAAATATTTTGAGCAGAAGTGCCCCCATGAGTTACACCTGTATTGATTGTTGCAGTAACACCATGACCGGGAGTAGCAGAAATTATCCATCCTGGAGCTATACCATTTGTAGCAATGCCTTCCATATTGCCACTTGCTACTCTGTCGGCAGTATCTCCTCCGAAAACTAATTGTGGAGCTAATACTACTCTGTCTGTGTTGAACATGTTTTAAATTTCTCCATTCATTTATTTCGCATAATTAAAAAATAAGAACACGTTTAAATTTCAAACTTTTATTCTAATATAAATATATTGGAGCAAAAAAAAAAGATCATCTCATTAGAAATGATCTTTTAACATATTCAATTTTATAATTGTCTAACTAAAATAATACATAGATTAATCTTAAAGTAGCAAATTTATTCATGTATTCAACATTTGCATCATAGTGTTTTCTCAATCTAACAGATGAGCTAACATATAGACTATTAAATTTACCTATATATGAATTGAAATCTTTGATTCTTAAATAGACTACTGGCATAATAACTGATTTATACGAATTGTCTGTACTTATCAATCCTCCAAATCCTAATGAGAATCTTTTTTCTGTATTCAGTCTTGATATGTTGAGTTTAATATTTGAAAATCTTGACCTGTCATAGTCTAATCTTGCTACTTTTAGACCTTCTGGAGTAGAGCTAACTATTAGATTTAATTCTACAGGATCTTCTGTTATAAACACATTTTCTAAACTAGATTTGAAATTGCTAAAATTTGAATTTGTGTCATAATGAAATGAAGAAACTATGTTTGATTGCAATCTCAACCATTTAATTTTCTGATCTATAGAAGAAGTGAATTCTACATTTCTATTTACAGTATCTCTTTTTACTATGACTATAGTGTCAGTTTTGATTTCTTTGACATATATTGGAATTACATCCATAGTTATTTTAGACACTTCTTCTAGTTTCTCTTGGTTCTTTTTCAGTACAATTTTCAAGCTATCTGTTATAAGCTTGTTCAGCTTTCTTTCATTTATAATTTGCACCACAGTAGCAGTAGAATCTCTAGTATATTTTTCTTTGTATGATCTACCTATTTCTCCCTGAATCAATTTCTGAACAAATATTACACTAAGTATTGATGCTATATAAATTATAATCCACTTTTTCATCATTCAATCCTCACTTCTGAAAATCCTTCTTTATTTCTTTCAACATGGATAAAATGATCCATGCTATCTTGCAGTTCTGTTATATGAGAAATACATATTACAGTCTTGAATATACTTTTTAGATGATCTAATAGAGAAGATAGATTTGATAGATGTTCGGTATCTAGAGAAGAAAATGCTTCATCTAAAAAGAAAATATCAGATTTAGGTAATACAGAAACTTTTGATAAAGCAGTTCTTATTGCTATAGAGGCAACTATTCTTTCCATGCCAGAACCTATTTCTATATTTCTTTTGTCTCCTTCGCTGTTCTCTATGTATATAAATATACTCTGACTATCGTCTATTTCCAAATAGATGTTAAAATCTACTGTAGTAGCTAATACTTTTTTGATCTCTTCATTAATTGATGGAATTGCTGATTTAATGATCTCTAGCTGTATACCATCTTTTGACAGAGTAGAAGTCAGCATACTATGAATTTTAAAGCTATTTTCAATTTCTCGTACTTTTTCTACTGATTCTCTAACATCTTTTATCTTTTGTTTGACAGATCCTAATTCTATATTCTTTTCTGTTATGAACTGATTCAGATTCTTTATCTTTGATTCTAAGTTATTTAAATTCAGTTCATTTTCTTCTATATTAGCATGTATTTCATTATTCAGTTGAATGATGTCTTTGTTAATTTCATATACTTTAGCTTTATCTTCTAGTTGTAGCTTTATATTCTTTTCATATTCTAATATCTGCTCTTCTTTTTTCAGTTCTGTTTCTTTATGCTTGAGATCACTTTTAGCATATTCAATTTTACTTGCTACTTTATCCAGTAGCTTCAGCTTGTCTTCATACTCTGTAAATTCATCAATTTTTGAGCTGACATCTTCTATGTTTGTTTCTATATCTGTTTTACTAATTTGAATAGATGATATTTTAGAATCTGACTCAAATGCATCTTTCAGAAAATTACATTTTTTGCACAATTCAGATGTTTTGAACCAATCATGAGCATTTAAATTTTTAGCATATTTCTGATTTATTTCTAAATCTTTTATAGTAGATGTTCTTTTGCTTTCCTGTTCTTTTAAATACTTTCTCAGCTTATCTAATAGTTTGTTCTGTTTTATCAGAAAATCTCTATCTTCTTCTATCAGCTTGCTGAACTCTTCTATTGATTCATTTAGAAACACTATACTTTTGTTAATATTTTTCTTATTGTTTGTTATAGAATCAATCTTTTCTGCTACCAATTTAAGCCCTAATTCTATATTATCTATATTAATACTATCAATATTTTTTAACTGGTGCTTCAAATTATCAATACTAGAGACTGTTCTATTCTTCTCTTGATCGATAGTTTCTTTTAAATCAGAGCTTTTGTCTATAATATCTGAAAGATCTACTTCTTCTTTTATTAGATTTTGTTCTAGAGCTAGATAATCATTATTTTTATAATGACTCAATATACTTTTCAGATTATTAGTATTATCTTTTACTGTAGCATAAAGTTCTTCAATTATGTCAATACCAATAAATTTAGATAGCAGTATTTTTCTTGCAGACTGACTTTCATCTATAAAACAAGTTAGATCATTTTGAAGTCCGAATGTGGTCATTCTGTGCTCTTGGAATCCACCAATCAGATCTCTGATAATCTTTTCTATTTCAGATGAATTGCTTTCACCTCCAATATCTATTATTTTGCCATCTTTTATTTCAAATAGACTGACTCTGCTTCTAGCTTTATTTTCAATCTTCTTGTAGTTTCTTTTAATTAGATATTTTTTGCTATCTAGAATGAATTTTACTTCTATATCTGCATCGTCTAATCTTTTATTTATTACATCTGCTAAGTTTCCTTTGCTAGTTCTATCAGATTGATTGAATAATCCGCACAATAGCGAAGACAACATGCTACTTTTGCCTTGCATGTTTGGCGAGAACATTCCAACAAGACCATTCAGATTATTGAAATTAACAGAATTATCTGCTCCATATGAAAATGTATTAGAGAAATTCAATTCTTCTATTTTTAGTATTTTTCCATAGTTCTTTGTATGAATATCTATTGCAGAATAATAGTCTGAATGAAGTTTTAGAACTTGCTGAACAGCAGTAGCATCTTGATCTTTCAAATATTCTTTAATTAGATCTTGCTGATTATTTATGTTAGTTATATTATAAGATATTAAATTGTTTTTTTTACTGCTACTAGAATCGAATTCTTGCTCAATAGACAAAGATAATGGATTGAACTGTAGCTTTATATGGTTCTCTATCTCTTTTACTTTAGTGGCATTGCATTCAGAATGAAGAATTAATCTGATATATGGATTTTTTGATATGTCTTTGAAGTCGTATTCATATATGTTCTCTATATTATCTTTATCTATATGATATGTATGAAATCCATAGTCATTCTGTAATTTGACAAATTTACAAGTTTTTTCAACTATGTTCCAAGCTAAATATCCTTTGTCTCTGCTTTCTCCCTGGTTGTTCTGTAGAGTTGCTCCTGAAAATCCTATATTAGGATGTCCTTCTTTATCATATCTTAAGAATTGTTGTTTATGTATGTCTCCTAAGAATGCATAGTCATAATTCTTAAACAGAGACAAATCAGAAGTACTATTCATAGTAAATCCAGTGTCTGTCTTAGAATTATTTATAGGACCATGAAACAAAGCTATATAAGTTTTATCATCTTCTCTTTTAAAATTGATAGGATAGTTTGCTACATCAGTCAAAGAAAATATTCCATAGACTACACTATTAGAAACTTTAACTAACTCTGATCTTTCATATAAAGTAGTTTTATGTTTAGTATCTATTATTTCTACTATAGGTTTTATAGAATTCAATCTATTCTGCTGATTTACTACTAGATCATGATTGCCACAAATAATATCTAGATCAGCACAGTTTCCTAAATTTGTCAATAGCTCTATAGCTAATTTAACAGATTCAGGAGATAGATGATTCTTAGAATGGAATAGATCGCCTACTAAAACTATTCTATTGGGTTTCTCTATTTTTACAGCTTTATATAGATTTTCAAAAACTTGTCTGAACTCAGTATGCCTCTTGTAAAGAGGTAAATGAAGATCTGCGATGTGAAGAATTCGTTGAATGTCCATTAAGTTCTTTCTTTACTCTAGTTGTAATGTCATATTCAATTAAATTGTGCTCTACTGCTTCAAAAGCTTTGTTTCCAAGATCAGCTATATCTTCTTTTATGTTAATCCAATCTACATAGCTAACTTTGATTCCATAGTTATAGAAATCATCAGACATCTTTAAAGCTTTATCTTCAGCATCAGGATCTAGACATATTGCTACATCTGTTTCATTTTTTATGATCATTTTAAACAATCTAGACTTTGTATTTAGAGTAGATCCTAATAGTGGCACAGCATTGCTGTCTAGAACCATATAGTCAAATATGCCTTCTACTATATATAATCTTTTAGACCAGTCTATATTCCACTCATTGAAAATAATTTTAGTCTTATCCTGTTCAAAATTGATGTATGAATTATTCTTTCTAATAGATCTTGTAATGTAGTAGTTCAGATTGAAATTTTTGTCATATGAGGGTATGAGTATTCTTTCATTCAAGATGTTGTAGTGAATGTTATATTTCATAACATTTTCTTGCTTTACATTTCTACTTACTACATAGTTATATGCAGCAGAATATAGTTTGCTTTTCTGTTTATGATACAAATTTTTATAGTTGTCTGGAATATATGGCTTTTTGACTACTTCTTTTTTGTTGTCAAAAACATTATCTATATCTCCAGCAATTTCTTTTCTTATTCTTTTTGCTACATCTGCTCTACCAGCTTTTCGAAGTATAGAATAGATGTTTCCTTTTTCGTTGCAACTCCAACAATGAGCAACAAATTTTTTGACATTGATCACTAGATGAGGTCTTGGATGTTTGCAAAAAGGGCACATAAAAGTTATATCTTCTTTGATGTGATAAGATTCTGGCTCTCCAAACACTTCAACTAAGTTTTTGATCAAGTCTGTCATTTCGATGTTCTTCTATATATGCTAAACTTATTACAATAGAATCTGTCACGTCTGCTGCTTGGTTAATCCACTTGTTTTTGTTTTTATCAAATAGATTTTCCAAATTAAACCTTGCAGTAATTTTTTCAAATGCAAAATCTTTAGCTTTTACACCTTTTGGCACTTTTTCATTCAAAGCTAATTTTCTTGCATGCAATACATTTATATGTTCTGGTTTGATACCAAAAATACAATAGCACCTGTAAGTTACTAACATGTTGAACTTAGCAAGTGCTATGATTGTACTGATTCTTGATCCTCCGAATACAAATTTGCTCATTATATCTTCTATAGCTATATGGTCTATAGAATGCTGCTGTTTCAAATCATTGAAAACTTTATCTACACTATCAATTTTTTCGTATACATCTTTGCATTTTGAAAGATTGATGAAATCACATAGAAGCAAACTTCTGTTTTGATCTAAAATGCTATATCCAATAGTAAGAGTTGAGATGTCAAGACCTAATATCAAACTATTCTCCACACTAAATCCTCTTCTCCATTCCAAATTCTTACAATTCTATATCCATTTCTTTTTGCTAAATTGTTTTTATATATGTCATTATCAGTTCCGAATGGATAATTATGATAATATTTTCCATCTACTTCCACCAACATGTTAAAATCTGGTAGATAAAAATCAAATGTTCTTGTTTCTATTCTTTTTTGTTTAACATAGTTAATATTGCTCTCTATCAATATAGATTCTACTTTTAATTCTGGTTTAGTGTCACAAAATTTTGCAGGTATTTTTCTATTACCATTTTCATAACTTTTTTTATTTCCTTCTGATATATTTTTTTTCCCTTGCTCAGATACTTTTCTACCCTTAGTTTTAATAGACATGTTCTTTTTTTGTTCATCTGTCCATTTATTTCCATAATTAGAATTTTTATCTCCAGTTCTAAGTTTAGCTGCTTTTGAAAGTTTCTTTATGCTTTCTTCTGAAAAGGTCCTTCCATAAAAAGAATTTTTATCTCCAGTTCTAAGCTTTAGAGCTTTGATCTTACCTTCTCTACCACATTCTTTAGAACAATATTTTTTAAATATATTTTCATAACATTTAGCATATTTGCAATATACTATAAATTCTAAATTACAATTGGCACATATAAAGCTTTTAGGTATTAATACTCTCATTCTATTCTCCTTTTATAATAAATATAAAGAGAGAATAGAAAATTACATCAAGTTAAATACATCCATCCCACAAACTAAAATATCATTCCTCCTCTATTTTCATCTTCACTATGTCAGAAGATTTAAAGAAAGAAGCGACTGGAGGCTCTTGTTTTTTAACTAAAGATGGATTTGACATTTCAATAAGTCTTTTAGGTCCAACACCTCTTTCATTTAGAATTCTCATTAAATCAGATTCTTTTGTAGATTCATCTTTTTCATCATCAGATGAAATATCTAATATCTTGGGTATTGTACCTAATAGTTTTGTAATGTTGTCTGTAGCTTTTTGTGCAATCTCAAGATATGAAGCGGGTTTATCTCCATTCATAAATAGACCCTCATCATCATCAATCATAGCTTTATATTCTTTAAAAGTACTTAAAGCTTCATTTCTTTCTTCTAGAGCATTTGTTACTACTATCTTAAATATATCTTCTAGTGTTACATCTCCATAGAGCTTAATACTCTTTACTTCTTCTACATTGTTCAAAATACTTCTCCGATTTTAATTTTCTTCATTTTCAATGTCATAATTCTCATTGACATTTTTAAGATAACCATTAATTTCTGCTAATCTATGAACAAAATCTTGTATGACTGGGTCATTGCTATATATTTCTCTGCTAAGTAAATCATTACAAGCAATTCTAAAATCTCTAAACATTGGAATAAGAGAATCTAAATTTAATTCTCTTTCTTGTGAATAGTTTAGAGATCTATTCAGAAGAATACCAAGTAGAGTATTAATTCCAATACTTATTATCAGACAAATAATTAGAATGATCATGTTTTCTCCACAAACGTTATCCAAGAATCAGTGAAACTCAATAATCTATATAATTTATTCTTAGAATATAAAACTTCTTTATTTTGATTTTCTGGAACATAAAGTCCATCATGATGTAAAATGCTATCATATTCTTGATTTGATAACTTTACACTACTCTGCATCAATATTCTAACACTTCTCTGAGCATGAGTAAGTCCATCTTTCAGTTCTTCATTCCATTTATACATCTCTCCAAGTTTATTTCTTCTCCACTCATCATCCTGGACTATGTATTGAGGAACTCCGTCTAGAGTTCCTATCTTGCCAATATCATGAAATAGTCCACATAATATAAGACTACTTTTTGAAACATCTTCATCATCTATAGATAGAGCAGAATGCATTTTCATCAAAAGTTTAGTCTGCTCTACTGAATGCATAACCAACCCGCCAGGATATGCTCCATGATAATCTTCTTTTGTAGAAGCTGGACATGAAAAATATCTGTCTCCAATAGATTCTAGCATTGCTTCAACTGATTCTTTTCTGTCATCTAGCATAGAAATCAGTCCATATGTAGCATTAACGTATTTCTCTACATCAATTTTCATGTTTCTCTTTCTTTCTTTATCTATATATTTTTTGAAATCTGACATATAGTTATTTTTCTAAGAATAGATTACACTGATGAATTTCAAAAGCTTGTTTGCATGTGTTTTTACATGTCTTGCATAGCTTTGCTTCTTTTATCCAGAAATAATAGTTTGATACTTCTTCTAGTACTTTGTTATAATCTATCTCTGTAAATTCATCTGAAACTTTGAGTCTATATATTAGCTTCCATCCAGTATCTGTTTTCTCTAATATATCTCCAACGTTGAAACTTATATTTTCTTCTGCAAGTTCACTTTTTGATAATCTGTAGAATGTCTCATTTAAAAAGTCTAATAAGATATAACCTCTTTTTATTGGCACATTGAAAAAGAAGTCAGAAACTTTAATGCATAGAAGAGTAGTCTTTATGTCAAATTTTTTATACTCTAAATAGATAGGTTTCAAATTAGTGTTCTTTGAATCACGTTTCTGTTCATTTATGATTTCTTTATGAGCACTTTTAAATTTAGAGACTACACTTTTAACATTTTCTGTAAAAAATCCACTTCTCAGACTATAAAAATGACTCTTGACAGCTTTGTTTTTTGAATCTACTGGATGCACATCTATTAATTCTAATCTATCCACCAGTGTGGTACTGTTCTTCTTGTCCATTTTGCTAAATGTCTCTTTTCTTTGTTGTAGTAGTTTCTATATGATTCAACAGCATTTTCTGTTTTGCAATAATCAGGCATGCATAGAGGAACAGATGTTAGCTCTTCTGAATCAAATTTCAGCAAACGTTTGTTGCTATCAACCCATTCTAATATTTTAGAACAAGCATGAATCTTGCCATATCTAAAAGTGTATTCATAACATATGTTCTGTGCTAATTTTAACAATAGATTAAAATTTTTTAAACTGTGTCTACACCATTTAGAGCAAGGATGATTTTTATGTACTAATTTGTATGGAGCTTCTAAATTCTGCAACCAGAAAGCTGAGCATAACATCTGACAACTTTCAATCTGCATTTTAAGAATGTGGCGGTCAACATAGAATCTGACCGCCAATTCAGGATTTTCATCTAGATAGAATACATTCATCTGTTTAGAATCTTACTTTAAATCCATTACCATAGAATTGAATCTTATCATCATGCTTCTTATGTCCAAAAATCAGAGCATCAACAATATTCATTGCATAGATGCCCGCTGCCACATAAGTAGCTCCTCTGCGATAAGTCTTCCAATCCTGTCCCTTGAAATTATTTTTCTCAAGTACATAGCAAGTGCCTGCTGCTAGACCTGCAAGAGTTGCTGTAGTTGCATAGAATACTCCTGGTCCAACTCTACCCTGTCTGATCTGTCCCCATCCAGGATATACAGCACTATGGACAACTGCATCGAATCGATATGCAATTCCCTTGCCTACACTTGCAATAAGAGAGGGACTATTCTTCTGCTTCTTAAATAGAATATAGTAATGCTGAGCAGCCTTTCCATTCTGAGCAGAAACTTCTGTATAATCAGCAACAAAAGCCAACCCATTCAATTTTGCTGCATTAAATACGACTGTAGCTTCTGTGGCAAGACTCTCTGCTTGAGCAGTAACTTTTACATAGTCTACAAGATTATCAGTCGATCCTTGCTGTGTTGCCATAATATATTTACGTACAGCATCTACACGAGCTTTCAGCTTTGCTTGCTCATAATTGACATCAATTGCATCTCCTTTATAATAGTCAAAATAATCACTATTGGGAAGTGCATAAACCCATTTAGGAGCTGTAATTACATTAACTACTGTATTTTGATTTTGCTGAAAATTGTAATATGGTTGAGCATCTGTCTTTGAAGAAACAAAAACTGTCAGCATAAGTGCTGATGCAACAATAAACTTTTTCATCTGAATTCTCCTTTAGCGTTTTAATCGTTTCTCAACTATGTCATTACGCTTCTTTTTATATTCTTCAGGCATAATTTCATCTTCTGCATTTTCATCTAGCAATTCATCTTCTAATTTTACTGCTTCTTTACCTATTGCATCAGACCATAGATCTTTATATTTTAACTTTAAGCATTCTATTTCTAATGCCAATTCTTTTTTTTCTTTCTGTCTGTTTTTGTTTGTTTGTTTCAGTAACCTTTTCTTTTCGCACTCTTCCTCCTTTCTAAGATCATTTAATGCTTGACACCTGTCTAAATCTAATTTAAGAACTTCTATTGTAGCATCATCGTCTAAAAATAAACATTTAGTTGTTGCATATCTATCTTTACTATATTTTCTATATAGAAAAACATCATAACAAGAACTTCTATTATTTATAACTGATAGAAATTGATAAAAATCATTTTTAGTAATCTTAAATTTATATAATTCATGGCTAATCAAAAAATTTACGTTTCTGTCGGAGAAAATATCTAGCTCTACATAGTGGGCTAAACATTTCTTCCAATTTTTACCACCATAAAATCTGTTTACAATTCCAACTTTTGCTATTGAACCTGTAACATAGTCACCAAATTCTAGCTGAGCAATTTTATGTTTAATAGAATGATCTATAATCTCGTTAGTATAGAGCCATTTCATGAGTTATATCAACCTTTCTTTTTATATAGTTAAATATAAACAATCTATGTTATAAAGTAAACAATTATTTCACAATTATACCAATATTTTTTATATAATCATATCCATGATCAAGTAGCCATTTTTTCATCTTTTTACTTACCCATATTTCTGATATTGTGGCTGATAGCTTTCCTGTATCTACTATAACTTCATTTTGCCCATGAAACTGAAATTGTTTCTTAGTTTCATAACTCAATTCTGTAAAATCTATTATAACTTGTTCTGGTTTTATACTTGTGCACACTAAAAAATTTATAGAATTTAAAGACATAGTGAATGTTTTTGCTATTTGTGGTGTAGTGCTCCAAGAAGATTCTTTACCTCTAGATAATAATATTTTGTTGCCGACATAAATATCTTCTATATTTTTTAATCCTATATATTTTTTTATTTTTTTTAAAATATATTCTATAGTAGCTTCTTCGTAACTTACTATATCATCAATATCTAATCCGAATCCTCTATATATTTTTTTTGATTCATATTGCTTTGATAAATTTGTTTTAAGCCACTCTTTTACACCTTTATTCATTTTTACTTCTGCACTGTTTGTATATTTTTTCAATTCATCCACTACAAATTTAGGGAATTCTATATCTATATTTGAATCTTTTGAAAATCTTTTTAGCATCCCATCTATTAAAGTTAAATTGTTTTTTATTTTTTCAAAATCAGCCCACATAGTAGGATGCTCATCATTTATTGTTTTGTAATTTATAAATCCATCATAATAATTTAAAAATTCTTCAGAAATTCTTTGCATAATTTCATTTGTAATATTTAAATTTCCCATTTTGAGTTTTTCATATATATATGTTATCAGTGATTCATTGTCTATATCGAGATTATAATATGATTTTATATTTTCAGACTCTATTATGTTTTTGTTTAAAGCATTTCTAAATTCTCTAATATTTTTTATGTCGAATAAATTCAAGATTTTATCAGATTTATAAATAAAATTATATGATGGTCTAGCCATTGAAAAACTAGCAATATTTTTTTTAAAAGACATATAATCTTTTTTGTCCACTATTTGTATATATTTTCCTAATTCTAGTTCATAATTCTGTAAATTATCAATTGATGATTTTAAATAAATATATGAATATCCAATTTGGTGTTCTATCAATAGTTGTTTTAATCTCAATTTCAATTTTCTCCATTAAAAATTATATTCGTATTAAACATGTTCATCTACATTAGTTTTAATAGAATTCATACTTGCTAATTTTTCATTGACCATCTCTAATTCTTGTCCATAATTGTTTAATTGTATTACAAGTTTCTTGACAAGATTTTCTGTTTCTACTACTCGTTTATGTAGAGCAATCAGAACCTCTGTGGGTTCAACTTCATCTGGTCGTATACCATATTTGTTAATTAGCATTATTTTCTTCAACATCCTTTGCTACGATTGTTAATTTTTTAGTATTCTTTGTCATCATATCTATAGTACTCAGTTTACTATTTCTTACTTTTTCATTTCTATGCAGTATAACAGAATCTATGCTATAAGTTCTTGAAGCACCATTTGGATCAACTACAGTTACAGCTTTATCACTTACTCCCATCAACTTAAAATAGTCATTATTCTTGTATCCAGCTACTTCTAATATTGCTCCAACATCTTCTAGTTTTGGAGTCAGCTCTTTTGGATAATCTTTATATACTTCAAATTTTCTGCCATACAGCCATTCTTTTTCAATAGTTTCTAGTTTGCCATATTTGACAGTTTTGTGAAATTTACTCTGTCTTTTCTTTCTGGTTTTTTTAGATGCAGTATCAGTTTTTACAACTTCTTCATTAGCTGCAGTAACAACTTCTTTTGCTTTATTTTTAGATTTATTTTTGCCACCTTTTCTTCTACCCATCTAGTTCTCCTTTGGGTTCATTGATGACAAAATTGAATTTATAGCCTTCAGATTCTGTTTTAATGATCTGTATATCAAATTGAGCTAATAGATTCATCAAATTGCCTTTGCAACCTTCCCACATAATATACAAAAGTCTGTTGAATTCAGAATTGTCTTCATCTTTATTCGACAGACTTATGATATTTGATATGATTAAACAACTTTTATAGACATCAGAATTTACTAACTCTTCTTCTGACATCTTTTCATCTATTTTGTTTCTTAATACATCATAATAATTGTTTAAACGTGCTCTGATTAGATTCAATCTACTGTTTAGAGTATCTTCGGATATATCTATCAGATTGTCTAATTCTTGTTCGAGATCTTCTTCCACTTAAAATGATCCTTTCTATTTTTTTGAAAACTTTTAAAAGCTGAAATATGAATTCTGCTGCTACTAACCAGTTGCTTTAAGGGAGACTGCAGCATCACAAATCAGCTTTTAAAAGTTCTCATTATTCTCGATTCCATCATGCACCTCGTATTGTTTAGTCTCCTTATTGAATACAAGATGTGTCAGTTTTTCCTCTTCATATGCATCAAAATTATTTTCGTCAGCAGAATAGTTGACAGAACTTCTCTGTAAAATGCTTCTGATTTGTGTCAGTTTCAGAGGCACAAAAAATGTAGGCAGAGCGGGATTTATCAAAATATTATCTAAAATGCTGACAGTCTCAGGATTTAACATAGTCTGTAAATACATCAAAGATAGATTGGCACAAACTATATGTTCACCAAAATTATTCAGTAATAGTTTTCTATTTCTGTTCATGAAAGCATGAGCTATATTGAAATCTGTAAATGCTACTATTCCATAAGAATTATTCACTCCAACAGTTAGCAGGGCTGTACCAAATAGATTGCCGATGAACCACAGCTTGTTGTTGTTCTTAGATATTTTGTCTAATACGATTTGAGCAGATAATAATCCAGGTTTACTTTCTATTTCGTCTGTCGTCATTTTTAATATCATCTATAAAATCCTCTGTAATATTATAAATATACTACTAAGTTTTAAAAAAGTACATTTTCACAATAACATAATAACAATAAACTATAAACACTTTAGTATACATCTGTATACTATTGTTTGTTTAAACTTCTCAACACAAAATTGGTATATGGATTATGTTTTGAAATCATAATACCTATAAAACTCTTACTAATTTGTTTTTTATATTTCAATTTTGAATAACATATTAATAATTCTACTATATCTTCAATAAATTTATTATCATGATGCTTGAAATCAGGATTATCATTGTAATAACATAAAAATCTATTATACTGTTCAATTTCTTTTAATTCATCAATCCAAGAAATCATTTTGCTACTTTCAAAATTCATCTTATTTTGAATTGTTGTTTCTACATCATTTATTTGTTGTACTTTTTCAAATTCTGTTTCATACAAATGTAAACTATTAACTATATGTGTATATGTTCCAATTTCTATTCCTAATTCTGTAGCAAACATCTCCTGTATCATTGTAAAATTAAACAAATCATTTGGAAATCCAAAATATATATCATTACTTCTCATGTGAGAAATCATATTAAGTTTATTATTTCTTATAAAAAATTGAAAATCAATTGTACATGGCACATCTTTAGTATTAATGAAATCTATTTGTGGGTCCAAAATAGTCATGACTGCTTGACGTGTGTCAATATCTTTCAATTTATTCAAAACATATTCAAATTGATCTATATTTCTATTTCTCAATCTTTTTCCATATGCACCATGTAATGTTCTGCCATTATCAGAATATTTTAACATTTTAGAATTATAGAATGTCAACATTTTTAAATCATCTTGGCCAGACACTATCCACAACCATTCTGCAATAGAAAATGCCATATTCATATTTCTAATTGTGTCATAAAATATTCTATCATGTGGATTATTAACTATTATTGTACATGGAGATATTTCTAATGTATTCATCCCTCTTGGAGAAACTTTTTTACCATGTTCAAAAACATTGTCTATTACTTTTTTATATCCTGTAGATATTCCATCAATTTCAATAATTTTCATATGTCACTTAAATTTGTTAGAATTTTATCTAATTTATTTATGACGATCTCAGAAGAATAATTTGATAAATAGAAATTTTTTACATTTTCTATTGTACAATCATATGGATGATTAACATAATAACATATTTTTTTAACATAAGATTGTATATCTTCACACAACCCACTATAATTATCTGGTACCATTTCTTTGTATCCTGAATGATTTGGAAGAATAACTATGTAATTAGATAATATACTTTCTGCTATAGACATAGACCAACATCCACCATTATTTGAAAATGTAGATACAGACATGTTGCATTCTTTTAAAACTTTATTGTATTCTTCTCTAGATAAGTTATTTTTAAGAATTATTTTAATGTGTTTTGTGTCTTTTAATGGTATATCATTTCTAGATGATAATTTACCACTAACATCTGTAAATATTACTTCTATTTTATTTTCTAAAAATTGTTCTAATTCTATTAAAATGTTTAAAAATTTTTTGAAAGCATCATCATAATACCTCATTGTAGAAATTCTATGATTATATAAAATTTTAATATCTCGATTATATCCTGAATTAAAAAGATTTTCTTCATTTATAATTGGTTGAACCGCAAACAATTTATCAAAACAACTTTCATCTTTATTTCTTAACATCAATGGAAAAGTTTTAATAAATTGTTCTTTAATTTGTAAAATTGCAAATTTAGAATTGCATAGATAAGCATCAGACAACAACAATCCTTCAAGTTGTCTAATAAAATATGGACATCTTGCATCTATTTTTGAATATTCATATGTATCTATCCAATGATTATATGCAACTACTTTAATTTTGTCTATTAATTTTTCTTCCAACAACAATGTTTTCCAGTTATTTACTAATGTGGGATTGTTTTCAAATATAATATCAGGTTGAAATTCTATGATCATGTTTGAATATTTTTCTGAATCCCAATCATATCTAGAACTGAATACTCTTTTATTAAAATTTGTCATAATGAATGAAACATTTTCCGCATGAACATACTTACTTCCATGTGGTATCAAAATTAGAAATTTGTATTTGTTTGGCAAATATTTATTACAACCATTAACTATATTAGTGAAAAAGTTAAAATTAGAATCATTCTCTAAAAGAAACTCATGTGTATCTTTTGATATACAACTAAGTTGAGGGTTCCACAATATTGTTTTCATTTAGATTTGTCAACAATAAATTGCATTATTTGACTTATTTCATCTGATAAACACTCAGAATCAGTATACAATTTTATTGTATTACATTTAGTCCAAATATAAAAATCTTTCTTGTACATATCATGCAACAATTTTATGTTGTCTTTATTAACAAATTCATCATCATATTTATACTTCATTCTCAAACAAATTATAATAAAAGTATTTAATTCACTAAATTTTTTGTCTACTAATTCTAAAATTTCTTCATTGGTTTCTCTATTAAACACTTTTGAATAGACATACTCTGACGGAAAAGCTCTATCAAATATTACAGAGGTATTAGTTTGTTTCAAAAAATCTACAATATATGTTTGATCATATATCATAGCATCTTTAAAATTAAATTTGTTATCTGTAAACAGTGTTTTTTCTTTAATTTCATCTAAAGATCTTTTGAACACCGGAATGTTTAATATTTCAGACATTCTACTTGCAATTGTAGATTTTCCTACTCTGTCTGGACCCTCAAAAATTAATATCATCTAAACCTCTAGTTTTGGTACATTAACCATTTCACTTCTAGATTTTGTTTGATCATAATAATGTCTAATTTCAAAATGAGATTCACTAATATCTTCTATAAATTTTTTTATAGCAATTTCTCTATTACAGTTTCTATTTGATAATATTGAAACTTCTTGTTTGTTTTTAAATATTACTGTAGTGTCTATATACTTTATATAACAAATATATTCACCATATGCATATTGTATATTAAATGTTATATCATCTCTAGTATCAATAAATTGTTCTATTGTCATAATTTTATAAAAATACCTTTTCAGTTATAGATGAATTTTGAGAAGCTTGTAACCAATCATCATAATTCCAATTAGCTACATTATATCTATCACACATTTTACAAACACTTTCTTGTGCATTATATACTCTATTTCTAATTTTCTTTGCTCTTTCAGATATCCAAATTTTATTTATGTCTTCTTGTAATACATTTCCCATTACAATTGATGGATCTCTTATAAATGAACCATTGTCCCGAGCCATTCTACAACAATTTAGAATATCTCCATTTGCATCACAAAATATATGAACCCATGGCATTATACAAAGTGGTGGTGTTTTTCTATCCAATAAACTTATAAAACTTTTAATATTAGTTTTATATTTAGTTTTAACACAAAGTGCTTCATCTACATATTCTTTAACTTTATTCTTATCTATATTATTTACCTGCAACTCTGACCAAGTATGTAATGGATAAAAATTATTTTCAATTTCTAATTCTTCATTACACATTGTTAATATATCTTTCATCTCATGTATGTTGACTGTAGATATCGTAGAATTACACCGTATTCTTAAGTTTGGATTATATTCATTCTTAAGTTTATTCAACAGTTTAATATTTTCTTTTACAGATTTAAGTGTATTTACTCCTCTAGTAGCTGTATATATTTTTTCAGATGCTCCATCTATAGATATAGAAATCCAATTAGAATTTATTACGAATTTTTCTGTGTTAAATCTACTACCCCACAAACATGCAGTAAGTGTGCCTGTACCCAATCCAATATTGTGAGCAGTTTCTAAAAATTCGATAAAATTTTCATGTGCAGGAGGATCTCCGCCTGAAAAAACTACAGTATTTGCAGGATTAAAATTAGCCCATTGAATTATGTTTAATACAATATCTTTTGGCAGTTTTACATCAGGCCAATCAGGTTTACGACATCCTATACATCTTTGATAACATTTATTTAGAATATTAAGTTGTATTGATAGTGGTAGATATGTATTTGTAGATTTTGTTTCTATAGCATTTTTAATATTTTTATAATATGGATACAATTTGTCCAATTTATTTCTCCAGTGTATTGTAAACTTTTTTCATATTTTTACGATACAAATCAATATCATTACCTTGTCTCATTATATATGATGGGTGAAATATTTTTGCAATTCTATAGTCTTTAAATAAATTACTGTTGCATATTATATCATGTACAAAATTTCCCAAACACACAATAAATTCAGGATTTAGTATATGTAATTCTTTTTGTAAATATTTTAAACTGTTGTCCAAACGTTCATCTAATATTTTATCTTCAGGAAACACTCCACATTTAAATATATTTGTATACCAATTTTTAGTACCAAATACTAGATTAGACAATATTCTAAACAATAGACAATTTTTGCCTTGAGTATATACTCTTGTTTTTGTATTGTAATAAGTATTTGACTCATTCGATAATCTAGATTTACTTGGAGCTTCACCTATAAAAACATACCTTGGATGTAAAAATCCAGATGGCAGTGAAACATCGCCTTTGTCAAATTTTGTGTCAATGTAATATTCTTCATTATAATACAGTGACCAAATATTTGTCAAATTTAATATATCATTATCACATGACGTTGGTAATGTAAGAAATGGATAAATGTTAAATTTTGTTATATCACCATTATTATATAAAAAACATAAATCATGTTCATTTGTTAAAATTTCTTTATTTTCTAATTTCCAATGACAAAAATTGAATTTTTTAATCAGATAGTCTTCAAATTTACATAATTTATCTCTACCATTATTTCTTTTAAATTCTAACAATTCTTGTATATTTGTATTTTGTATATCAATAACACTATTAGTTGTTATCAGTTTCATTTCTTTGCAACATTTTTTTGTTGTTTTTAGTAACAATGTTGAATTGTTTCAATATTGGTATATATAATTTTTTATTACTTCCAGCTGCATAATGTATCATTACAGGTGCATTTAACATTTTCTTTTGTATTTTTGAAGTATCTTTTAATTTGGTTAAAATTAATCTTACTTCACCGTTTTCATAAGTAAACTTATTGTTATTGTCTTTGATTATTTTTTTAAAATACCAATTCCAAAATTGATCTGCAAAAAAAGATTTTGAAACATAACCATCTTTTTTATATCCATTTTCATATTTGTAATAGTGTTGTTTAAATATGTTCATTAAAAAATCATTGGCATAAAATTTATTAAGATAGTCAATCATCCTGTCTTCAAACGTATATGTAAATGTTCCTGCACCAAGTGTATCTGAGTTATATTCATCAACTGAAATGTCTAATTCAAATATATTTCTATATTCATAAAACTGTTGTGGAATATTGTTTTTATCATATTTATTAAACGGTACACGAATAAATGCATTGTCATATTTAAATAATAAAGAAGCATCCTGATATATAACAATATCATCATCTGTCATAACTATCTTGTCTGTCTTGTCACTGAAGTATATTGGTATCGTAAATTGTGAATTATATCTATAGTAATTAAAAAACAACTTTGCATCTATGTTTAAAGGATTTAATTTACTAATTGCTTTTGTGTCGATGTCTTTAGAATCATATATACAATAATTATTTTTTATAGAACTACATTTACTATTCATAATCATTTTATCTATTTCTTTTCTTTTGTCCACATTTCTAGTATCATTTACAAAATGAAATAACACATTGTTGTCTGTTTCTTTGGGATATTTATATAGTAATAACTCTAACATATCCATATCATTTTGTAATATAATTAAATCTTTCATTTGTTTCCGTTTAAAAGATTATCTATGTTCATTATTGAAAAATCAGCTTGATCTTGGGTATATTTCCATGTTTTGAATCCCAACATTATTTCATTCTTATCATTTTTGTAAAATCTTATTAAATACAATCCATTCAATATCAAATTTTTTATGAATGAATACAATCCTGTAAATATTGGAAATGACAATTTTGTATTATTCATATCACTTACTTGAATAAATGCCATATCATTTTTGTTTTTATCTTTCATTTCTCTTTTACTATCTATTTTTACCACTACATATGCTTCCTCATCTTTTGAATTTTGAAATTCTTCAAATTCACATATATTTAAATCTTTAAAAAATGAACATGATGTTTTATGTATTTCATAAAATTCTACAATTTTTTTGGCTTGTTTCATCACTTTTACTTCACTTTGTTTGTTTATGAATAAAACATTGCCATACAATTCTTCCTCAAAAATTGATAGTTCATCATTAGTGAATTCTTTTACAGCTAAATTATCAGCATCTTTTTCAAATCTATCATGATTTGAAATATATCTTTTTTTTCTTTTTTCATTGTTTTCTGAATAAGATGAACCATATAACTCTAATTCATGTATTAATTTATTTCTATTTTCAGTCCCATGTAAAGAATCAAATGCACCAAGTTTAATCAAATTTATGATATTTTTATTACCACATTTTAAATTTCTATACAAAAAGTCTCTGAAAGATTTATAATTACCATTTTTTTCTCTATCTTCTATGATAACTGTAGGAGATTTTTCTCCCATGCCCTTTATTTTGCTAAATGGTAATCTTATAGAATTTTGTTCAATACTAAATTCTAAAAATGAATTGTTTGTATCCGGTTGTAATATATTAATTTTAGTATTTCTTATTTCTTTTACAGCTGTAACAAAATCCTCTTTACCACTATATGATAATGTAGCTGTATAAAATTCAAGCGGATAATGTGTAGCAAGATATGCTGTTTGATATGAAATCATGGAATAGCTAAAAGAGTGGGCCCGATTGAAAGAGTACCCTGCATGATTCATTATTTTTTTCCACAAATCTTCTGCAACTTCCTTTTTACATCCATTAACAATTGCATTGCTTACAAATTTATTTTCAAACTCTTTCCATTCTTTGTGAACTTTTTCCATGTCTAAAGACTTGCTTCTTTTAACAACAGATTTTCTAAATGCATTTATTTCTGGCCAGGTAAATCCGCCCAATTCTTTACATAAAATCATAAAATCATCTTGAAAACATACAATAGAATATGTTTCTTTTAAAACTTTTTCTATAATTGGATGTTCATATGCAATCAACTCAGGACTATGTTTTCCTTTTGCATATTCATCCAGCATTCCAGATCTTAATGGACCAGGTCTATATAATGCAGCTATAACAGCAATGTCTACAAAACAATCAGGTATTATTTTTTTTGCTAATTTTCTAATACCATTCTCTGTAAATTGAAATATGCCACAAAAATTTCCATCTTGAAAAACATGTTTAAAAACTTGTTGATCTTTTATGTCTATATTATTTGGATGAAATCTTTTTACTATTTCTTTGTAGTCAATACATTCTTTTTTTGATATTAATCTATATGTATGGTCCAAAACTCTTAATGTACTTAATCCCAACACATCAAATTTTAAAAATCCAAATTCAGACAATGTTTTAGATGCTACACCTTCAGTATAAGCAGTTTGCATCACTCTTTTACCATCATCTCCAGCAGTAGATTGTAATGGCATTTTTTTATATAAATCATCAGCAATACATATACCAGCAGCATGTTTACCCAATGATCTATTTTTACCAAACAACACTTTAAATGTTTCTTCAATACCATCAGCAGATTTAACAAAATTAACAAATGTTGGTGAATATTCTGACAATTCATCAAATCCTATTTTAATCGTAGATTTGTCTTGATCGTTGTTGTCATGATATATTTCAGATAATTCTATAGAAATATTTTTTGTAATTTTATTCATTTCTTCAAATGAACGTCCATATATTCTACCAATATCTTTTACTAAGTTTCTATAAGAAAATGTACCATATAAACTTACTTGAGCAACATTATCTTCATGATATCTTTGTTTTAGATATGTTTTTATTCTATCTGGATATTCCCAATCCATGTCGATATCTGGAAGTTCTGAATTGTGTGAAATTATATATGTATTTCCGAGTTGAGATATTTGATATGAATGGACATTTTCAATTTCTAAATCATATACAATTCCATCATAATCTATTTCTTCTATAGATGAAACTTTATGAAAATTTACATTTTCAATATCCAATTTTCACCTTCTTTGATGTAGACATTATCATTTAAATTTTTCATATGCCATTTATGTTTGTTGGCACACAAACTATTGCAATATGTTTTTTTCTTAGAATTTTTCGTAACTTTACCAATAAGAAAATATTCATTACATCCAATACATCTTTTATAATATTGTTTTTCTAAATATTTTATTGAATCTTCATATTTTAATTCTAAATTTGATATTACATTTATTAACTTGGAATTTACAAGTAATTTATAAAAATCATTTTGATATATAACTTTCAAATTTTTTATAAAATTATTTTGTATATATTGATATTTTTTTTCTATTTCTTCTGTTTTAAAGCCCTTCAGTTCTATATATTCATCTTCATCTATTATATAAAAATCAGGAGTATATGATTTGAATCCAATATCAAAAGTTTTAGGATGAAAAACGTAATTTTTATTAATATAAATAAGATATCTTATAAAATTTGCTTCAAAACTTGAGTGACACAATTCATTAATATCATCTCTATAACCAATAAATCCTCTTGAATATATTTTTATTTGTCCATTTGATTGAGCTAAAAATTGACATTTTCTAGAACAAAATCTTTTTTTTGCAGATGTTTTTTTTATCTATCCTTATATTAAATTATTACAAGATATATATTCACATTTTTTTTCTATAGTACTTTGTTGTATTTTATTATTTTTGAATGTTTTTTTACACTCTGTGGAACAAAATTTTTCAGCAGCCATGACTCTTTTATTCAGCTTAGATATATAATAAGTTATCCCACAATTTTTACAAATTACTTCTAATTTATTATATTCAAATTTTAATTTGTTCAAGATAGTTGTATTTATATCTACAAATGTTTGAACAGCATTTAACATAAATATCATTTTTGTATATTATAAATTTATTTTTGCAAACTATACATTCCTTTTCTATTAATATTGCATTTTGTAAATTGATATCTATTAAACTTGTATTTCTATAATTTTTAGTACATTCTATTGAACAACAATTAACATTACCAATTGTATCAAATAAACTTTTACAATTTAAGCATTTTTTCTGCATTTTTTCACCTGTTTGAAAGATTATATAATATATCATTCAAAGCAAAAAAATACAAAAAAAATATTTATTTTTTTACCTCAACTAGATAATCGTTTAATGTGATATCACATGCTAATTTGTATTCAATTTTATCTTTATTATATACTAATAATCTATGATTCTTTGTACATATTATAAAATCATCATGATATTTTATCTTCAAAAGCTTTTCTTTCTTGTTGTATTTAAAAACATTTTTTACTATATCTTCACTATTTATATTTTTTACAATGTCATTCTTAATTACTTTATTAATTTGTTTTACAGAATCATTCATCATTATTTTTGTAGTTGGTACCAAACATCTACCTGGACTTAGAAATCGTTCAAACATAATATCATATTTAATAGGATCCAAAGCTATTATATCTAACAAATGAAGCAATAAAGATCCCCCACCTGATCCTCTTCCGGGTCCTGCTAATTGATTCTGTAAACCATATTTATAAATATCATAGATTATATAAAAATATGTTCCCAAATTTCTTTCTTGTATTGTACTTATTTCAGTCTTTAATCTATCTACATATACTTTGTTTACATGTAAATTTCTATCTTTCAAATTTTTTATAGCAACTTTAGTCAAAATTTGCATACATTCTTCTTCAGACAACTCAATATTGTTTTCATCATATACAACAGGTATTTTTAAAGATCTGTCTAAATGTATTGTGTCTATGATAGTAGATAGTTGGAATGAGTTATCTATGGCTTCTTCTACATTTATCTTGTTTATATCTTTTGAAAATATACTAGCAGAAGATAGTATTTCTTCTGCACTCTTCAAATAAAGATTTTCACATTTAAATTCATCATTAACAAGTGTTTCATTATCTAATTTTGTTTTTTCTAGTTCTTCATCTGTCATATTCATCATTTTATTACCCTCAAGCATCTTAAGTATATCATAAATTTTATGATGCTCTTGTTTAATATAATGAGAATCTGTAGTAACTATATAAGGTATTTTTAAAAATTTATTTATTTTCAACAATATCTTGTTGTATGTATCTTGCCATGGTATTTCATTAAATTGTAATTCTAAAAAGTACCTATCTCCAAATACACTTTTCCACCATTCTACTTCTTTCACAACATTATTTATATTTATATTTTTGCCATCTGTAGAAGCAATTCTACTAATTGGTCCTGCAATACAAGAGCTTGTAGTTATTATACCTTCATTGTATTTTTCTAGTAATTTTTTGTCTATTCTTGGTTTTCTATAAAATCCATATTTATGTGATAAAAAATTGAGTTGAAATATATTTTCCAACCCAACATTATTTTGTGCCAATAATACTACATGTGCATAACTATTTACCTTTTTTCTTCTACCTTTTAATTCTTCTTTGCTTAAAGTTTCTTTTAATTCATCTAATTCTTTTCTATCATTTGCATTTTTTTCCAAATCATTTACTAAATATGCTTCAATACCAAAAATGTGTTTAGTTACAAAATTGTTCTTTTCTGCAGCTGTATAAAAATCAGCTATACCATTAAGATTACCATGATCTGTTAGTGCAATTGCATCTATATTTTTATCAATAGCAGTTTTTATAATTTCTGCAGGTTTTGCAAGTCCGTCCTGAATACTTGCATCTGAATGATTGTGAATAGATGCATATTTCATGATAAACCTTTCTTAATATTTTTCATCAACTCTCTTGTTATTTTTATCATTTTTACTTATATACAAATTAGTAATTTTATCTGCATCAATATTAGACAATATTAACAATTCTAAAAATAGATGTAGTGCATCAACTAATTCTTCTTCATATTCTTCTCTATTAAAATCTTTTATTTCAGATACTCTATTTGGTCTATTTTTTAAATGATATATTGCTTCAAATAATTCTTGTGTAATATGAAAAACACATTCTCTTACAGTCTTTACATCATTTTTTACAGATAAATCTAGTGGAAATTGTGGAAGAAATCCAAGATTTACATATCTTTTCATTAATTTTGTTTGTAGATTAAACAACATGTCTAATTTGTCACTCATCTATCATATCTCCAGTTTAACTGTTTCAACATTATATTGTTTTAAAAAATCTAACCCCTCTGTTAAACGGTATTCTTCTAAATATTTAAATATTTTAATTCCAGATGCTACCAATAATCTTGCACACGATATACAGGGAGTCATAGTACAATAAATTGTTGAACCAAAAACAGAAACTCCTTGCATGTTAGAATATGATATTGCATTTTGTTCAGCATGTATTGCACGTAAACAACTATTTTGACTATCTTTACCACATATGCTTTCACCATTCTCTAATTCTATACAATTTATATCACCAGAAACAGGACCATTTATTCCTAAAGATATAATCCTATTGTTTTTTACTATCAAAGCAGCCTGTTTAGTTTTTGCACAACTAGATCTATAGGATACTATTTTAACTATAGATGAAAATATGTCATCCCATGATGCTCTAGATTTTTCATATTTTTTATCTAGTTGTTCAAATAAAAATTTGTTATCAAATAACATTGTTACTCTTGAAATATAGTTTTTGTGTTTTCATCATATACTACTTTACCAGTTTTCATATTAATTATTTGATTTTCTTTAGTGATATATTTTAATAATTGCCCATTAGAGCAATGTCTAAAAATTTCATGTATAGTTTTATATTTTTTAGCCAAAGTCTGTATAGTTCCTTCAAACTGAAGACCTGCACTGCTATAGTTAGCTTTCTTGTTGTGAGCTTCCTTTTCAAATAAATTAATGATTCTTTCTGAACTCAATTGCTTACTTCTCCACTTATCATGATTTGTAGGATCTGTTTTTGTTGCTCTATTATGTAATTCTCTATCTATTCCGCTTAAAGAATCTGTCTCGTATTTTGTATCGATGCCAGCATAATGTTCAGCTTTCTTAATAACTTCTTTCAACAGATTCCTATTCATTTTCATATCCTTTTCAGATTAAGAATTGTGAAAATCTTTTGAATTGAGAATTTATCATTATGTATCTTAAATGCGTACCATCTCTTCTGCTAACTATATATGGAAGTTTTGTAAATGCTACTTTAGGTTCTATGTAACCTACTTCTATATAATTAAGTTTTCCATCCTCTTTTAATAAAATCGAGAGTGCGTATAAACTGGTGTCTTTAAAATAGTCCTTTTCGCTACCAATAAAAATTCTAATTTTGTTTTCTTCTATCAGTGGGCATTTTAAATCAATATTCTTTCCATTTTCATCTATAAAATCAATACCATTTCTGTCGAATTCACTGCCTCTTTCTGGCTGTATGATATCACCATTTCTTTTCTTCTTGTACATGACTTCGCCTAAAATTCCTACAGCAAAACTCTCTGTGTTAACTCTATCAGGATATTTTGTCTTAACTACTTTTGAAGCCTCATCTATATCTTTTTTTGTTACTCTCAATCTTTTGCTACTTAATATGATCTCGTGCAATTTGCTGCTCAAAAGTGTTCTCCAAATGTTATAGTTTTTCAAACATCATCACATATTCATGTTTGAAAAGTAAAGTTCCCCAAGCTAAAGACCTGTATGTTCTTAACGGTTCATTTTTACTATTTTGTGTTTCTCCAAAATCTTTCACAGCTACAAACGTACATTTATATCCATTATTCTCTATTATATCTGCTAGTTTACTTGATAATCTATACCAAGAAGACTTGTAATAAACATCGCCGATAACTAAACATATTAAAGATTCTGCATCTGTAAAAATGTTTATATTTTGTATAACAGAAGAAAATTTAACTAAAAAATCTTCAACAGAATAATTACTTAAATCTAATTCATCTTCAGAAAATTTTATAATATTTGTATATGGAGGATGTAACATCACTAAAGATGGTTTTATAATATTTTTTCATGCATCATTTTTACTTCAGCTATATTAGATATGTCACATTTAATTATAGAGTCTCGAGTTGGATTCAAATCTGAAGATATGCATTTTCTGTTTAGTTTTTTACAAACATCTATAGTTGTTCCAGATCCAGCAAATGGATCAAATACTGTATCTCCTTCTTTTGTAAATCTTATCACTGCTTGCTTAACTATGTCGGGATGGAAATTACCATGAAATTTATTATCTCCACAATTGTCTCTATCTACAAATTTTCCAATCCATATAGATGAAATCCAGATAATATTATCTTTAATTTGTTTCCAATTATTTTTAATATCAGCAGAAGTTTTCTTATGATATTTTGTTAACATTTTTTATTTATTCTAACCCTAGTTCATGTCTTGTTTTAATCAGATCAATCCTTTTCAGCTTATTTTCTTCTGACAAATCTTCATATCTACTCTCATTAATGTCAAAATTCTTAACATCAAAAAGTGTTCTGCTGTCATTCATGCATACTATTAGATACTCATCGTTATCAGTTTTGTAGTGCAGACAAAGACCTCCTATTCCATTCTCATCATGCGATGGAAATATTTTTTTAAAACAAGAAAATTCTATTTTTTCCATTAATACTAAACAATTGCTTATAGCAATTCTATTTGGATGTTCAAAATCGCCATCCCAAGTTTCTTTAAAGTTATTGTATAGAGCTTCTACTCTTTCTTCATGAGATAAATCATCAGTATTCAGTGTGAGATTGTCTTTGTTTATCACTTTATTCTCTCTATGAACATTTTGAATAGCCACATGATATGCACACGCTGCAGCCGTTCTCCAATTTTAAACTTTTAGTATAACATTTAGGACAATCTAAATAGTTTAAAATTATTGTGGTTTTTTCATCAAGTTTAGCTAAATAATTTTTTATATTTTTCTTCTCTTCTTCATCTGTTATTTCTTCTGAAGAATAGCATGTAAGATTTTTATTTGAAATATCTGATTTTATAGCATCTATATCTTTTTCAGTCAAATTGTTTACTTTTTTTCTACTAACAAACATGTCTAATGCTACACTGATTGCTTTTGAAACAGAGTTCATATAATGTCTATTATCATTACAATCATACCACCATACTCCCTGATTAGGAGATTCTATCTTCTTCAGATGGTTTATGATAAAAGTCATGTCTTCTGTTCGTCTCATTAGAGCAGATAGCAATATAGAGATAGTCTTTACATCTGTGTCATCTTTGCCATGAGAATTTACAAATATTTCAAATGGTCTGTTAGGATTGTCAGTAAAAGAATTGATTGTTATGTATAAGTTTCTGTCAGGATCACATGGGATTTTGTAAGTTTCTCCTTTCAGAACTCTATCTCTTTTCTTTTTCTTTTCAGGTTTTGTAACAACTTTTTTCTCAGTATCCAACAAATTCCAAAACTCTTTGTTCACAGCTTGCTGTATATCTGTATCTAATGGTTTACTATTTTCTATCAAATTTTCTGCAACTTTATTCATTTCTTCTAACATCTTTGATTCTATGCCTGAAAGTATTTCATCTGAAGAATTAGCAGCTTCTAAAGTTTGTACTATTTTATCTAATTCTTCTGTGTTATCTTTCATTATTCTCATTTTTTCATTGAATTCTTTTTCTGTTTTCAACCCTTTGTTTTTGAATTCATCAGATATCAAAACTCCTTCTCTAGATCCTTCTCTATATACTGTTATAGATTTTAATCCATCTTTCCAAGCTTGTCTATATATCTGATCTACAATGGCTACTGGAATATCATTTTTTAAGGACACAGTACTAGATATACTATTATCAATATATCTCTGAACGACTGACTGCAATTTAACTCTATAGAATGGATCTATATCGTGAGATGTTATTACATAATCTGGAAGTTTTGAATAATCTTCAAATAATTCTTTAATAACTCCAGGATATGTTTTAAACTCTTTGAAAGTTTCGCCATCAGCTTGTCTAACTCTTCTAGCATAAGATTTAGCGAACAGAGGTTCGATTCCCGAAGACACTCCGACAGTCATGTTATTTTTTTCTTCACAGCCATTCCTGCAAATTATAGAGCCAGTCCCAACAGGAGCTACAGTAGTTAAAAATGAATTTCGAATGCCAAATTCTTTTAAAGTAGCTACTATATTAGATTCTATTCCACAATTAGTAGAATGATCTTCTATCCATCTTTGTACAAATTCAGATTTAGACCATTTTTCAAAATTGAATAATAAGAAAGATTTCTTTTCTTTTGCTAGTTCTACAGAAGTTTCATAAGCTGAATTTCTAAAAGTTTTCATTACTTCTTCAGTGAATTTTAAAGCTTCTTCAGAATCATATTTTATTTCTAATCTTATCAAACAATCTGCTAACCCTGTTATTCCTAACCCTATTCTTCTTTCATTTAAAACAGTTTCTTCTTGCTGAGGTAAAGCATGTTTTCCTTTATTCCAGTCTATTACATTGTCTAAAAATCTTACAGCAATTTTAACATCTTTAAAGAAAGAATCAAAATTGAATTTATGTTTTTCAATACCAGCTACATTTATGCCAGTTATATAAACATATTTACTTAAATTCATATGTCCAAGATCACATGCAGAAAATGCACCTAAGAATTGCTCTCCGCATGGATTGACTGATATAGCTGGATTACAATACCATAGAGCATCATTTCTTCTATGATTATCAATCAGCAGAATTCCTGGTTCTGCATGCTCATGAGCATTTCTAATCAATTCATCCCAAATATCTCTTGCTTTTACTATTTTAATTATCTTTGGATTATCAGAATCTATTGGCCATTTTTGTACAAAATCCGTATCATTTTCAACAGCTTTCATAAATTCATCTGTTATCATCACAGAAATATTAGCATGCTCTACTAACTTATACAGATTATTTCTATTTTTTTTATCTTCTTCATTGACATAATCTATTTTGCCCAATATTTTCTTTACATTAATGAATGACAAGATTGATGGATTCTGGACACTCATCGTGAGCATCAGAGCTCCTCTTCTTAGTTTCTGATGCACTGTATGTGTAGATTCAGACATCAAATTCATAAAAGAGCATGGTCCTGGTGAGAATCCACCAGAATTTTTAACCGGCATTCCTTCTGGTCTTAATACATCTAGAGAAGTTCCTACACCTCCAGTTGAACGAAAAACAACTGCCGACTCTTTTAGCCAAGTATAGATACCTTCTAAAGAATCAGCCGGTATTTTGTATTTATTTAATACAGAATCATCAAATGCATTACTATAATCTATTAATTCAAATTTTTCATCTGTATCTATATACCATCTTTCCCAATCTATTGTTTCTCGAATTGGTATAACATAACAATTCATTGCTGTTACTTTTTCATCTCTTCCAAGAGCATAGTTTATTCTACCACCTGGTATAAATTTCCAATCATCTAATAGATTATAGAATTCGTTATACCAGTGTTTCACTCTTGAATCTATAGAATTAGCTGTTTGTTCTCCATATTCTCTTTCAATATTTGCTGCAGCACTAGCTAGTCTTTTCCACATATCTGAAGGATGATTTTCATTATCCATTAGATATTTATCTATTAGAACTTGGCTAGCTAATTCATCTCCATTGTAGTAGTCTAAAATCTTATTATATCTATCTTGTTTTTGCTCTTCAGTCATCTATTTCTCAGTTTTAAAAGTTAGTATATAGTCAAAATCATTTCTGTCAATGTGTTTTATTGTAAATTCTCTTAAAGCTTTTGCTCCTAATTCTATTTCATTTACAACATATCCTGTAGGATCTAGTGATTGCATTTTTATATTTCTTGAATCATGCATTAATATGTATTCTGTGAGAATGCATTGAGCAGCATAATCTATTAAATCGTATAGAGTTATGCTATTAAAAATATTTGGCAAACTTCTTGTAAATCCTACAGGTTTATCATCTATGAATAGAAGATATCTGTTTTTCTTTGCAGACTCATATTGAGCTACATTTTCACTTGTCATTTTTAATCTGCTCATTCAATTCTATAAAGAAAAATTTAGCTGCGCTGATCAAGTTCATAAAAGATTTAGCTTTGAATGTTAGAACTGACTGCTCATCAGCAAATAAACTTTTTCTTTCTACTAACTGTCCATCTTTTTTAATATGTTCTGGAATGCTCACAACTTTTAAATACCATACATCTTCGAACATTTCTGAAGCTCTGCCCCAGGGTTCAAATTCTTGTTTAAAGCTTATTTCGAACTCATCTAATGTTTGATATTCATGCCTAAGAACTCTATATTCCATCATCAATCTTTTTAATTCTGTCACAGGCAAATATTCTTGTTTATCAGACATGTAGCGATCAAAATCATTATTTCTTTTACTCTGCAAAGAATTAACTTTTGAATCTATGTCTGAAACTTTCATACACCATAAATCCTCTCTTGAGTACCGCTTTCATGAGTAACCCATAGCTCAAATTCAATTTTCTGGTTGAATCTGGGTTTTGAATTATTCTTCATCTCTTGACATATTCTTCTCATTTTTTCTTCTGAAGTCTTGTGTTTTGGTGCAGACATAACTACAGAAGTAGAAATACCTTCTAGTCCATCATATAAAATTTCATTTATGAAAAATCTTGCATTCATCTATTACTCCTTATTAATTCTACATTGATACAAAAAATAATGCAAATAATAGCCAAGCTACACAAGCCAATATCTTTGATAAAAATGATACTAGATGCAATATATTCATGCAAACTATCGGCCACCCTAATAGCCAGACTAATATCGTTAGTGCTTTGAAATTTTTATCCATTTAATATTTCCCTTTATTGCTAAACCAGTTTCCGACCCAGTTAAACATTACTTTTCCAGTATATAGTCGTGTGCATTCTGTATTTCCGCAATTATTACAATATGGAATAACTTTAGAAGCATCTTTTATTCCTTTACCTTTATCAGAACTCCACTCATCATATTCTTTGAAAGACATTTCAACTTCCCATATTCTTTTGCATTTATTGCACTGAAAATCATAAATTGGCACAAAAATCAATCACCTCTATCTGCTTTGAAATCATCATAGAGCTTACCCAATTTTGCTCTAACAGTTTGTTGGGGATCTAAATATTCTGAACTACTCTGATCTTGTCCTTGTTCATTGATTTCATTAGTTATATCTATAAAGCTTGTAGCTGTATCTATAAAAACATTATATATCTGACCATCTTTACCGATTCTATTTTTAGCAATATATAGTTTGCCATGATTTGTCAATTTATCTTTCAGACTTCTTGAAAAACTCATTACGAAATCTGCAACTTGAGCTTTAGCATAAGATTCACCAATTCTGTCTAAAGTTATTATTTCCTCATTATTTCCCATCCTATTACTCTGAGAAGCACTCAAGATTGGGAGTTGCAATTCACCAGACATCCTTCTCAAATCTTCATATATTGCCTCTACTTCAAATCTTTTCTGTTCATATCCCCTTTTTGAAAGCATTAAATCTGCATAATCTACAATCACTAATCCTGGTTTAAAACCCGATGAAAGCAATCTTCCTAAGTGAAATCTAAGAGTATTTACAGTAGCAGATTTAGTAGGATATTCTTTAATAATTAATTTGCCACCTTTAAACTGACTTAATTTTTCTTCCGCTTCTTCAGCTCTTTCTCTGATTTTCTTTATCGGAATTCCTGTAATTCTTGCATCATATCTATTTCCAATATTTCTTTCAGATAATTCAAAACTATAATGAACTACATCTATACCAGCTTTCAGAGCACCATATCCAAGATTAATTAACCAGAAACTTTTGCCCCCACCAGTTGGAGCTAATATTATAGCAAGTTCTCCTCCAGCAAATCCACCATCTAGACAATCTATATCATCTAGTTGTTTGAATCCTGTAGGTACTGCTTTTCTAATATTTATTTGAGTTCTAATATTCAACCCTTCAAAATAATCATGCCCTAAATCTATACTTGTTCCAATTTTTAGAGCATCTTCTACTGTCTTGAATATTTTTTCAAATCTTGAATCATCACCAGTTTTCAATAAATCAACAGATCTTAATATAGCATGTTCCATTGATTTATTTTTGCAGAATTCAAAAACTTTATCTTTAGTCTGTTCTAATTCTTTTACATTCACTTTATGCTCTATATCAAATAGAGCTTTTAAAATCAATTCTTTTAGATCATCATCTGGATAATATGCTATTTCTACTTTTACTGCATCAAATGTTGGTAAACATTGATATTTTTCGTAGTACTTTTTAATCTCATTCCATATTACTTTATGAGGTTCAGATCCAAAATATTCAGATTTTAGAACTTCATATACATTATCAAAAAATTTAGCATCTGTTAGTGCACTTTGTAAAGTTTTTGTTTGAAAATCAATTCCAAACATTGAAAATGTATCATAGTGGTTAGACATCAAGTTCTCCAAAATGTGTTATTGTTCTTCGAATATCCATATTGCCAAGATGTATCAAAATCATAAAAAGTATCTATCCATTTATCTACTTTCTGTTGAGATAGATCATCTTCTACTGTTAAATATCTTGTTGTAACTGCATTGAATGTTGGTTCTACTGAAAATGTTTTTTCTATTGAGTCTATTGCTGCGAGGCTTATATTTGGTTCAAGAAGCTGTATAAGTTCTTGATTTTGTTGAAGTGTTGCTATATTTTCTTCTGTTATGTACTTTTCATATCTCTTATTTATTTTGCTCTCCTGTTTAGCATATTGTACAATATCGTTGATCTCATATTTTCTTTCAGAAGACAGAAATGGAAAATCTTTCAACACTGTTTTCTCACCTACTCTTGGTATTCCTTTGATATTATCAGCATCTCCAGTAAAGCATTTTATTATGATATAATTCTGAGGATAACATTTAACATAATTAACTAAATAGTTGTATGTGATTATTTCACCATATGTTTTTAAATTATCCCCTTTCTTATTTAAAACTGGAGTTGCTTCTTTTGTTAAATCTTTTCCAATTGCTATATTCCCATCTAATATGTCGTTTGCTAATATGTTTCTTTTTACTGGTCTCAACAATTTAGTATGCTTATCTATTAGCTGATAGTAATCTCTATCAGTAGATAGAATTATTTTTTCATAATTGCTACTTTTAAATACTTTGTTACAGCTATATGCTATGACATCATCTGCTTCTAGATAGTCTATACTGAACTGGTAAAATGGAAATGAATTGACATATTTTTTCAATCTTATCAATTCACTTTTTATTGCTGCTCTTTCAACATCTGGATCAGTAAACATTTTTCTATTAAATCCTGAACTTTTGCGCCCTGCTTTATATTCTGCTAATAGTTTTCTTCTTCTTTCTGCTGAACCCTTGCCTTCCCAATAGAAACATACTATATCAGGTTTTAATCTATTCATAACTCCTAATATGCTATCTATAGAAGTTATATATCCTCCTGTATGTTCACCATTATCATTACATAGAGAAGAAGCGCAAAAATTTCTAAAAAAAAAGGTTCATGCTATCAATTAACAGCACTGTTTTCAATTATATTATTCTCCATTCTTTATGAATTTCATTATCCCAAATACGTATCAATTTATATCCATACTTTTTTGCTAACTGGTTTTTATATTCATCATTTTTCATTATTTCTTGCCACATCTTAGGTCTACATTCTTCATATCTAGCATGCCAACAACAACCATCTAATTCAATCAATGTATTATAATCAATTAAAAATCATAACATTTATTTTCTAATCTATATTGCTGTTTGAAATTTATGTTCATACTTTTTAATATTTCTTTAACTTCTAGTTCTGGCTTAGATATCGATACATTATGGTGAGTAGATAAATAATTCAATCTAGCATCTGACATTTTAAGCTTAGATGCTTCAGAATGTGCTCTTCCATAAGCAGCTGATAATTCACCAGTTAGGCCATACTGCGAATGATTTTCTCCTCTCAGATGATCATTACAGTACTGATCCCATACTTTAACTCCTTCAACTTCTCCGAATGTTTTAAATATAAAAGATTTTTGACTGTGATGTTTACTTCCTTTCTTCATATTAGCTTTATGCTCTTCAGTTTTCTCCTTTCCTTTCATTGAAAGACTGATTTTATTTCTAGAAAAATCAGAAGTTATTTCAGCTAATTCAAATTTTGTTAAATATTCAGCTGTTGTCATATTATGTTTATCTAACAAGTGTTGAGCATTTACTCTTCTGAATTTTTCATGACATATTAAGCATTCGACAGTTCTTTCTATATCATTTATTTTATTTTCTGCTTTTATTTCAGCTTGACAATCTTTACATATTCCACATTTATTTGTTACTCCTAATGGTTTAATTTTACATACAGAGCATCTTTCATTATTCTTAAATCCTCTCATCTTATTTCTCCAACTAACAAACCAATTAGTGACGTCCTAATAGGTAGACCTACAGGCTAATTGGTTTGTAATATATTTATATTTAAGCCTATTAGAACGTCATATATAAATATACTATGAGAAATAAAAGAATTACAAATTATGAGAATCTACTAAAAGTATTGTTCTTTTTGAATTGTTGTCCATTAAACTCCTTGTATTTATAAATATCACTTTCAAAGCTTATAAGACATGAAGAACAAACTAAAATGGTAACCATTTTTAATTAAAATAGTTACTATTTTAAAACAAATTGTCTATTCATTTATGACTGAGGATACTCATTTAAAAAATCAACATTATCAGATATTTCATCAACTATAAATTTGATCACATGAATGTCCTCTAAATGTTTGAGCTTCTTTTTCATACCATTCTTCTGGATGAGTCAAAAAAGAATTTGGTATAGAAAATCTTCTATCTACTCCATATTCTTTATCTTCATACAGATAATCAAATGCTTCTTTATAAGACAATCCTTCAGACAGCTTCTGATTAAAATCTTCTCTCAATGGAATACTAGAATTTGATTCACCCTTTACAGGTCTTGAAGCTAATTTATCAGAATTTCCATCAATTTTTTCACCACATTCATAGCAATAAATACATTTATCTATTGTATTGATGAAAAAACTGACATTCAATTTGCTATATAGATGATTAGCTATATCACTTGTTGCAGTGTACAAATATTTTCTACTTGTCCTTTTTATTGCTAGTGCTTGAAAATAGCATGATTCATAATGCCATTTTCTGTGAAGATCTCTAAGTTGGTAATCTTGTAGTTTCATAGTTTTAACAATTTCATAAAAATACCCATGCTCATCATAAATGGCATGCCAGAAGTGAATACTGAAAAGAATGTGATACAAATTATGGCTGAGCTTGTATCGCCAAAACGCATCTTGTTCAGTAATTAAATTAGCTTTCTATCTCTCAAACAATTTAGAAATAAAATAATCGCTGGGCCAAATGCTGCATACACAAAAGAATAAATTAATCCCCATTGATGGCTCATGCTATAGAAAAATAACAGAGCATATAGAATAGCATTGAGAGCACAATAATATCCTGAGTACATTATTCAGCCCTTCATATCAAATGTAGACTCATACATAGTTCTCATCTTAGCATCTATGAAGCTCTGAGATGACCATAGAACAAACTTAAGTCTTTGTTTATATAATCTATTTAACTTAGCTTTATAGTTGATCAGATGTACATCTTTGATCATCTAGTTAACTATGGTTAACATAGCTACAACTTCATTGTTATGCAAGAATACTTTGTAGTCAGAAATTGTTACATTTTCCATGTGCACATTGTTGTGATTCTTTACTCCAAAATCTAAAATTCCATTCATTCTCTGTGTTAACTCTTCGTAGTTTTTACATTTCAGTTGCAGATAAAAAGTGCTGTTCATTTATTCTCCTTTCTGAGTGTTAATTTAGATCAACTCCTACAACATCGACAGGATAACGTGCAATATTCACTACAACCTTCTTCCGAGGATTCAGTTTAGAAGACTTTGTCATCTGAACAATCTTCATGCCGTTGACAATTGTTTGTGAGAAATGGATATTTGTAGCATTCATTTTTTTAAGTCTCCTATGTGTTAAGTTGTTGCATTCAATGGTTAAATATAAACAATCTATGTTCAAAAGTAAACAGTTTTTAATTCCACAGTGCTCTAAAATATATTGCAAAATTCATTAATCCTTCATTTATTATTTTTTCATTAGCTTCGAACAACTCTTGTGAAAAATGTCCATCTACATAGTCTATATCAAAATGATCATCTTCTCTTTTAATCAGTTCAAATGCTTCTATCATAGATTGCAATTTATCTTGCCATTCAGCAGAATATTTTACATCTCTTTCTTTTGATTCTTCTGTAGTCAGCTTTTGAGTGTCGTTATAATCAGAGAAAAAACATCCAGGAATTGTAGCATCTCCATATTTCTCTTTAAATAATTTCAGCTTTGGAAGTACAAACTCTACTATAGCATGATCTAAATTCCAAATCTGAATATCTGAATAGCCTCTGAATGTTTTTTGTAGAAACATTTTGATTCTAAATTTATAGTCTGATATAGTATAAAGTATTCTATGTAAATGTATCATATTAGATCCCTCTGATGTAGGTCTTCAATTTCTTCTCTTGTCAATCGTTTCAACACACATTTCGGAATGCCTTCTTTGCAGTTTCCATTCATATAGAAAGAAGCTTCTTTTAGGTAAGCTTTCTTGTCTATTAATGGTAAGTCATCAAAACCTGTATATTCTGCTAACTCATTAATGCTCCACAGTCTATCTTCTCTTTTATCTTCTTCAAACATTATCTGAGCAAATCTTTGTACAGAAAGTTGAGACATTCTGAAAATCTCCTTCTATGAAAGAGGTTCATATACTACTATTCTACATTCACAATCTGAAAGTGTTAACTCGATTTGTTCTTTAACTGTTTTCCATTCTAAATTGCCTAATCCACAGCCTAATGCTGGAATTGCTATTGATTCAATATTTAACCTGCTCATTTCAGCTTTCATAGCAGTCAGTCCTTGAGTAATATATTCCATTTTAGAATCATCTTTAAAATGATCTTTTGTAGGAAAATTGACAATGTAGACAAAATCTCTATCTAGATTATGAGTAACTAGAACTCTACCAGTAGTCAGCTCATCTTCTACACAAGCATCATAATATTCTTTGAAATTATCTGGATATCTGATCCTAAATTGTTTTGCCAGACCTGCTCCCATTACACCTACACAATTTACAGTATTCACAATAGCTTGAGTTCCAGCATCAAAAATGTTACCTTTAGTGTAAGTTATCATGTTTTGCTCCTTATTTTGTCATAGACATCTGTGAAGCATGAAAATGTACAGTATTCACAAAAATTAATGATTTAATAAACAATAAAAAATTTTAACATAGCAAAAACTCTATATTCGTGTTAATATCAGATAGTTTAGTTGCTGATTTGAAATTACTTGATTTGCTAATTTTCTATTTATGACAACATCAGATTTGCCATATCTATTTTTCAGAACTCTGACTCCTCTGTTCAAGAACACAAAAACTACATCATTCATTTCTAAATCTATGTTCTGTTTTATAGCAGCTAAGTTTTGTGCAATGTCTTGTTGATTGTTAGCTCTGTTAACTCTTCGAATTAAATCATTTTCATGAATACAGAGTATTTTCATTTCACAACCTTTCTGCAGTAATCGTACATTGCTATTGCTGAGGCACATCCCACGTTAAGAGATCTAATAGACCCCTGCATTCTGATAAAAATTATATCATTACACATGTCTAAAATATCTTTTGAAATTCCCAGCTGTTCTTCTCCAAATAACATTAGAACATGTTTATCTGCTTGCCATTCATAAGTCTCTATGGACTTTGAATTCTCTACATTATCAATCCCAACTGTATAGAATTGTTTGAAAAATGTTTCTAAATCTGTATCTATTGGCAAGTGTACAATCTTTTCATAGTGATTAGTTCCTACACAACCTCTTCTGTCAAATCTTTTGTTGCCATAGATAAATATTTGTTTAGCTAGAAATGCGTTGCAGTTACGAACGATAGATCCTAAATTGAAATCGTGGTGAATATTTACACAGAATACAGAAAAATTGTGTCTCTTTGCATCAAGGTCTGAAATTATTTCAGAATGAAGCCAATAATGATAGTAGTTGCAGATATTTCTGGTTTCTTTTTGCATTATAAAACCCTTTAGATAAATTTAATCTATATCCTCTTCTGATTCACACATTTCAATGAGCCCAGTGAAAATATCTATCAACTTGTTTGAAAAGTTGTTGATTGCAAAACCAATATCTGTTGCAACTTTACTTGAGAACTGTTCTACTATCTGTAGCTGCTCAACCTGATGTCTTTTTGTTATTTGGCAAATACGCTTGAGAAAAACTGCTTTCTGTTCATCGGTAATAGATTCAATGACAAAATCATCTTCTGGTTCATTGATCATATAGCTCATGATATCAACTCTTTCTCTTAAAAGAAACTGCAGGATAGACCTTGACATCAAAAACTTCAGAATTCACTGTATCTGAAACATCTAAATTTTTCTTGAGTTCCTTTGAAATTGAATGAGAAACTTTTGTTTCGACATACTTGCTATACATATCACCAAAGAAAGATTTTAAAACATTCTCATCATTACTTTTGAAACTGAAAGACTTCCTCCAGAGAATTTCACAAATTGCAGTATCACCATCAAAAAGAGCTTTTGTACTATTAGATTTTTCAATCATACAAGATCTAATTTGTCCAAGTCTAAATGACAATTCTGCAATTTGATCTTGAATGTCAATAGCTTCATCGATCAATCTTGCAATAGAGTCTGAATTCATTTTATAACTCCTTAACGAGAGTCATCCATCATTGCAAAAGCTTGCCCATTTTCCACAATCCACATTCCATACTTGTCTTTTGGCAGTTTACGATTCAGATATTCAACCTTGATAGTAGCAGATTTTTCAGAAAGTTCGCTATAAAGAGTTCTGAGATATTGATAATTTCCATTCTTCATTTGCAAGTAGAGATTGACATCGAAGAGTCTCATTTTTTCTTATCCTATGAGATGAGATTCATTACTACATCTTCTCTAAAGCTATAAACATTTTTTGGACATATTGGGCTATCATCAGAAGTTATAGCTTTTATAATACCCGTCTTAAAAAGATTTGTAGATAGTACTGTATATTCAACTCCATCAACATAAAACTTTTTTCCTAACGGAGAACCCTTACCATTAAAGCGCTTTTCAGTAAGATTTTTAAAATATTCCTCTAGATTGTTCATTTGAATTCTCCCGTTTAAGTTATAACCATTTTGTAATGTTTAAATATAAACAATCTATGAACGAATGTAAACAAAAAAGATTAAACTCCGACAAAATAATTCATCAGAGCTTTTAATTTTCTACCTTATTCACAGATAAAATCTATCTCAAAACAATTTCTCTGATCTTTTGCTTAACTTCTTCTCTATTAAGATTTATATCATGCTCCCAAAATCTTAGCAATTGAAACCCTCTCTTTCTAGCTAACCAATTTTTGACAACATCATTTCTTTTATTCTTCAATTGCATATAATTCTTATTTTCATTCATCTCATCAGAACCATGCCAATAATCTCCATCAACTTCTATAAGGATGTTTTTGCTCAGAATTCTAAAGTCATATACTTTCCAGCTATTGATGAAATTTATTGGATACTCAATTTCAAATTCTATTCCAAGCTCTGTTAAAATGCAAGACATCTCTTCTTCTGGAGCAGTTCTTTTTCTATTCTTTCTTTGTGGTTCTCTAAAAGTAACTCTGCCTTCTTTTCTCTTGTTTTTCAGAAATTTTACAAATGTCTTCTTAAAGCCTCTCTTCAAGCATAATCTCTATTTTGATCCCTCAGGAGATTCATCAGGATCTATGATCTTACCTAAATTTTCAGAAACATGATTTGATGCATTCTGTATCATGTCATTTATCATGGCATTTCCGCCTCCAGGAACTTGTTCTGCTATCAGACTAAGTTTGGTTTCTACATCTTGTCTAGCTATAAATCTCTGTAATACCTCAAATAAATATACTTGAGCTTCACAGAAATTAGCTTGTGCACTCTTGATTCTCTTACACTGTTCAAGAATTTCCATTGGATCAGTTAAATCTAAAAATTCTCTTTTTGTAGATAGTAATTGTAGAGCTGCATATACGTTGTCTAATTGGTTTTTGACACTGTCATATATTTGAGTTACAGAACTGATTGTTAGATTAACATCTAATCTTTGTTCTTTATTTACATTTTTACCATTGCTTTTTTTCATTATATAGCTTTCTATTTGCTAAAATTGTTTAATATATGTGAATGATGCTCTTCTAAGTACTTTGTCAGCATAATTTGTAGTGCTAAATTTGTTTCCTTTATTGTATCTCTCTAATGCTCTTACTAGATTATTGTTTTCTATTTTCAGACACCACTCTAAATGATTGATACCTGCTTTCAGATTTTCTTTTGTATTGTACAGATCATAACCTCTTACTCCATATATTTCAGCTGTAGCAGGTTTTACTTGCATCAGACCACGAGCATTTTTATTAGATTTACTATTTGTATTGAAATCTGATTCTATGCTGATAATGCTGAAAACTATTGCAGGATTGATTTTCTTGTTTGTAGACATAAAATAGATGTATATAGCAAGAGTAGTATCAATTTTAAATTCTTTGGCATAAAGTTTAGATTTATTTATATGTTGTTCGAGTATTTTTGTTCTATGTTCTATGTCCTGTATTTTAGAGTTCAGTTCTGATATCTTTGTATTATTTTTATCGATAATTTCTAATTTCTTTATGTAGCTCAAGCTACACACCATAAAGACAAAAATAATAAATACAGATAGAGAAATCTTTATAGTGAATAGAGCTTTAAACAGCATTTTCTAGAGTAATAAAAAAATCTTTTTCTAAATTTAAATTAGAAGCATGACAAATTCCAGAGCCATTAACAATAGCTAAACGTCTAGCCTTTACATCAGAAATCCATTTAGGATTTGCAGTTTCTGCTCTTTTAATAGCTATTATAGTAAGTTTTTGAACTTCATCAGTTATATTCTGTTTTACAAAAGTTTGCAATATATCTAATTTCATTGTATCAGAAATTCCACCTTGCTGTGTTCTCAAATCGAAGAACATCGCTGCCGCTCTTTGAGACTTAACCTGGTATATTGGCATCATAGCCAAAGCTTTATCAAATACATTTTTAGCAACTTTCAACTGAATTTGTTGCATTTCATTAGTCTGACCTAATTTATAGAATCTATCTTTCCATTCTGGTAATATTTTATTATTTGTTTGTATTGCAGCTGACCAAGCTACTTGTGATTGTATATCTGTTTTATTCAACATCTCTTTAAAAGTAGCCGAACCATTGCCAAAAATATTATCTACTATAGCACTATGACTCTGAATCATTTCTTTTAAAAGTGGTTGTAATGATCCTTGTCCTAAACAAAATTGTAAACATCCAAATGAAAAACCTTGTCCGTCAAAATTTCCACTCATGCCACTATAACTTTCAAGTGGCATTTTACCTGTCTCTATAAAACTTGTAAGAGCTACACACTTCTCTAATAATGTAGAGTCTTTATTTAATCTATTCATATAATTCTCCAAAGTTTATTAACATCACTTTCCCATATTCTAACTAATTTATAACCATATTTTTTAGCTAATTCATTTTTTAATTGATCTATTTCTATTTTTATTTTCTGAAATTCGTTTACTGGTCCATTTGGATAATATTCAGGATTACAATGATGATAATTGCCGTCTACTTCTACTAGTATATTAAAATCTTGTAAATAAAAATCATAATATCTGTTTTCGATCTTGAATTGATTTTCATACCTAATATTACTTTCTATATTTTTTCTACTGATTCTTCTACTTTTGAAGTTCTTCTATGCCAATCTTTAGCTACTTTTTCTTTCCACATTTTTTCAGCTATTTCTATACCAAAACTTTTAGCCCAAAAATCTTTGACTGTTTTGCCATACATCACATTCTTTGAACCTTTTTTATCATCTGACATTTTTAGCAATCTATCATCTGTATTCTTATTTAACCCGTCATTCCAGTTTTTACCACCATTTTCATAAAATAAAATCATGCCTGCAGAAGTTTTATTTCCATGTATTTTTACTCTCTCATCTGTTTCTTTTGTAAGACCTTTATTCCAAGCACCCGATTTGACAAAACCAATTTTTAAAATGCTATTACGACATCCATAACATCTATTATTAGGTCCTTTCACTTCTTTATTACAGTCATTTTCTATACATTTATATTTATCTAATTTCAGAATTTCAAACCAATATTTTTTAGAATTTACCTTATGTTTTGCTCCAACATGACCAAATAAAGCATTATAGCTTTTGAAAACTTTCTTGCAAATAAAACATGATGGTAGTGGATTATTACTTTTATATTCACTTATATTCAATCTATTTCTCCTATAATAAAAGCCAAGCAATTGTAATCTACAATAGACTATGAATCTAGTAGTTGCTTGGCTCAAACTATTGGTTAAGTTTATTGTAGATTACAATATAAATATATTTATAAGAGAAATAAATGCAAATCACTCACTGCTGGATAGGGCCATACGAAATTCCCATGAGATCGAAATTTCCAGAAATGCAGCTGTAACACTCGGGTGGCATCTTACTGTTTTCAATAAATCCAGTGAGACAGACTACCTTTTCTAATAGAGATGAATCTTTAGTTAATTTCAAATTAACTCTCCATATTAATTGTTCAATATAAATATATAATGCTAATCTATAATGTCAGAACAGTATAGTCTCTTAACATTTGTCTGAACGGTGAAACTTTCTTTTTAGGATACAACTCTTCATCAGCTTTCACAAAATCTTCATATTGTAGAGTAACAATATTCATATATTCGACATAGTCCATATCTTCTTTATTAACTTTCAGTTGTTTTACTCTTTCATTTTTAATCTGTACAGCTCTTTCTGCTATTTTTACTCTTTTAGCATAAACTGCGTTATCAAAATGAGCCACAATTGTTGGCATAAAAGCTATCAATATGAAAAGAACAATGCAAGCTATGATCATTTCTATACTCCTCTTATGTGAACTAATTCCACCTAAAGGTTGGAATCTTTCTTTTTGAAATTTTATGTAAAATAAGCAATTGCTAAATAGTTACACAACAAATGAAATGTATTATCTGTAACAATGTAGACTAACCACTTAATAGATTCTATTCTGTCTGATCTCAGACCAGTGATTTCACAAACTTTATGTTCATCAATACAATCTACATACATGTTTCTGAATTTGCAGAAAAATTTAGCCAATGAAAATCTATCTAGAATGAAATGACTGCTGAAAATTAGCAATACAGAAGCATAAGATAGATGTAGAAAATAAGCAAATGGAAGACTATATGTTATACAGTGAGTAATACAGATAAGAGAATCTTTAGACTTGTTTAAAGCCATTCTCTCAGTTTGCAACAGATAGTCTCCAACTAGATGACAGAGTAATTGTAACATTTAATCTCTCTTCTTGATTATTGTTATATCTAGTGCAGTTTTCAAATAAAACATGACTGCAGGAATTGGTCCAATTACTAGAGAAATCAATATAGTAAAAATTATATCAAACAACGTTAAATCATACTTTTTTGAATCAGATATGATATTGAATGCAATTCCAGATATAGCCCATATAATATAAAGTAAGATTGACATTTATCCATTCTCCTGTAAATAATCATTTGTGATTTCTACTAATAGTTTGTCTATGGCTTTATCATTTGGTGAATACGGCAGATCACTAGTTTCATACAGCTCTTCCATTTCTTTATCATATTTCTCAGCAATTTCTATGATCTCTTCATATGTATATTTACCATTTCTAATAGCTAACAGTTCTTCTCTGTCATGCTCTCTGTAAGTAATAACTTGTTTATCTCTGTATTTCTATACCCATTCTCATGAGTCTGAAAAGATGAACACAGTGTTTTGTATCTACTTTATATTTTTCCTCTAACTCTGCTCTTTCTTTATTTCTGTTTTGCTTCCAATGCTCATACTGTTCATATTTCTTTTTAGCATTCTCATATGCATCTTTATCAAAATAGTATCCGCCATTTTTAGTATATTCTTTTGGAATATCAAACATATTTGTTTCTAGCTTTTTCAGGTATTTCTCTGGTTCTGGCTTTGGCGGAGGATTATCTATCCAAACTTTATGCCCTTTTACTCTCTTAAGTTGACTATATGCGTAACCTGCGAAGCGGTGACGTGCTAATTTTGATAAAAATATATCTCTATTGTCAACCAATCTTTGTCCATTTGTCGCAGAATAGAATATTTTTAGGGTGTGAAAATAAAAGTTCTAAAACATTGGGATTGCAGTCTCTTGCAAGCTGAACAAACTTGTTTATAGAATATATTACAGTATCTGGCTCTTTATATTCTTGTTGCTCAAATTTGTGCAGTCCATAGTAGAATTCTCGAGGTGCTATGCAAATCCCACGTATGTCTTCATCTGACAAAGAAGTAGAAATTCCATAGCCTATGCTGCCAGATATACATTTGAAAATAGTTCTTTTTTCAATCCAATCAAACATTTTTAATCCTTGTCATAAAATCTACAACAGCTACAGAAATATTTTGTAACAATTCTAATAGTTGTGTTTTAATTTTATCGTTGAAATCTTTAGAATCAAAAATGTAAGCGTTCATTTTCTTTATTTCATCTGGAATAGTTATAAGATTCTCAGACATAGCTGACTCCTTTGAAAGTTTTTAGCAACCATTTTGTAATGTTTAAATATAAACAATTTGCTATGAAAAGTAAACAGATATTTTTAAACATCAATTATGGACTCTAAATAGTAATTTGGTAACATATCTTTGTTCATTTTCAAAATATTGTTAAAACATGAATCTAAAATGTAAGTATTTGCATAATCTGTATCATTTCTTATAGATCTACCGCAGCCTTGAAGTATCTCGACGATCGTCTTCCACTGATAATTGCTATTTGCAGCTGCTTTCTTTGTCAGAGGGATTATAAACTCCTCTGTGCAGAATGTTTAAAGCAGCATTATAGTCTGCATCTAAACTTAGACCGCATTCCAGACATAAAAATTTATCTAATTTCCTATTTTCTTTATGTTTGAATCCACATGAAGAACATTCCTGACTAGTATAGAAAGAAGAAACTTTCTTCAACTCTATACCCTGTTCTTCACACATCGACTGTAATTTTGAAATAGTTTTTGTATAAGACCAATATTGCATTTTATTATTCATTTTCTTAGAATATTTTGATTTGTGTTTTACATTTTTCAAATCTTCTAAAACAACAATGGAGTTATTATAAAAATCAATTTTATTGCATATTTCATTGATCTTATTATCTTTAAAAATAAGATATTGCTTATAATTTATAGACCCTCGTTTCATATTTGATAATTTAGTATACAATTGTTTCATTTCTACACCATAGACATCATTGTTTGAAGAAACTAGAAGCTTATCATACCCGATGTCAAAAGCAACAGCAGCTTGCTGTTGTTTCAGCATTATTTCTTTTTCATAAATAAATGTAATATAAAAATTACCATGTATTTTTCTTAGCAATATCGTATTTTTTCTATTCCAATTTTTGTATTTTAAAGATTGTTTATGTTGTTTGATAGGTAGATTAATTTTAAAAGCTCTTCTTTTGCTTTTTAAATATGGTAATTTTATGCCTATAAATTCATCAAAATGAGATGAAGATTTATCATAACTTATAATTCTATAATCCATATTTATGCATATGTTTTTTATATTGATTCGTATTCTTGAAAATATATGATTTAATCGAAGCTCTGAAAATCTTTTACTCAGAAATTTTAACTGTCTATTATTTTTAGCGAAATATTTATAGCATTTTTTATATCTACTATATCTTTTATTTCTAGCATATCTAATATTAGAGCGTATTATTTCAGAAGCTTGTTTATGTATTATCTGTTTCCATCTTGAGTGTATTATTATGTTTGAGCTAACAGATTCAAAAAATTTAGCACTATTTAAGTCTGGTTTTTGCTTCAATATTTGTTCTATATAAAATATAAGATCTGTTTTATAGTCTTCAAAAACTTGCTCTAGCTGCTCTATCTTATTCTTATTAGAAAATTTTAAAATGTGAGTGCTGCTTCTTTTTATAATCAAGTATATATCTCAAATAAAAATGCCAAGTATTGGATCTTAAAAGACTATATGTCTAAAGATACTTGGCAGTTGATGTCAAGCCTTTTAAGATCCAATAATAAATATGAAATATAGAATAATGCAATACTAAGCATCTATTATGGCATCTAAAAAATATTTTGGAAATAAATTTTTGTTCATTTTTAGCATATTATCGAAACAGGAGTCTAGAATGTAAGTTTTAGCATAATCATTTTCACTCCTTATAGATCTACCATAAGACTGTAATATTTCTGCTACAGATTTCCATTGATACCAGTCAGGCATAGTTTTCAATCTTTTCTTTACTTTTGGTGATGCTAAATTTGGAAATGGCACTTTGACTATAATCTGAAATCTAGACAAGTCGTCTTTCAAATCTATACCATTTGTCATAGACGGAGATACAATCACTGAAGCATTTGTTGATTCATAATGCTCTTGTAGCTTGTCTTCTCTGTCATCTATATCGTGAAATATCAATCTATCATTATCAATACTGTGCATAATGATATTAGATATTTCGTAGCTATTAGTATGAATTATGCCTTTTTCATTTTTGTGCTTATTCAAAATTGTATTTATAACTTGAGGTAAGTCTTTATAAGTATCATGTTTCTCTCTGTATGACAGCTTACCGATATCTAAATTGTACACCAATCTATTCTTGACTTCAAATGGAGAATCTAGACTCATATATGCTACATCTTGTTTTAGACCCATGTAATTTTTGAAGAAATTTTTATTAAGAATAGTACCAGACATGAATATTACATGATCATAGTTCTTCCATATCATTTCTAGATGATCTTTGCCCCAGACTAATTCTGTTTTCAACACAGTCAAACCATCTTTATCTTTCTCTTTATAAAATACCCATTTTTCTGTATTATCTTCAGATTCATTTATAAATCTGTTAAATTTACAAATTACTTTATCTAAAAATGAATAATCTTTTAATATTTTCAATTTTACATTTTGCACTGCAGCTAACTTGCATTGTTCTTTCAATTCTTTGTATCTAATATTTAAAACTGGTATTAGATCATCAGTTACAAATTTAATATAAGTTTCTATTGATCCAATTCTATCAAGCTTAGACAGAAGTCTTGCATTTTTTATACCCCATCTGTTCATAGAACTTCTAGATATTGTGGAAGAAATGAATTCACAGAACACTTCTTCAAATGAATGTGCTTCATCTACGAATAGAACATTAGAACATCTTTTTTCTATAAATGTTGGAACATATATTAAATATGATAAGTAGACATGAAAATTTGCTAAACCCACTTTAGCATTTAAAAATTCTTCATATGCAGCTTTAGATGGACAGAAACTGCATTCTGTTTTATTGAGCTTGTTTAAATCTTGTCCATCATCACAAGTCAGATTCCATTTTTCGCAGTTATAGTTATTCTTACCTTTGATACTTCTGATGAAATCAAAATCAGCAGTATATTGATTTTGTAGAATTTTAGTATTAGTTAGAATATCAAATTTAGCATTTTTATCTATATTCTCAACATACCACTTCATTGCCATGACAGCAAAATAACTCTTACCACACCCTACAGAAACGTCTAATAATAAAAATTTCTTCTTAGAATTGATTGACTCTTTGAAGAAATTTAACATCTGGTCTTGTTGCTGTCTTGGATTATGCTTTAGAGTGATCATAGAAAATAAATGAATGCACCTATTATAGGAATTTTGCTCCATTTATCAACAAATCTATCTTTCCAATCTATTTCATTAGCTCGAATATAAATTCTATTTTCATCTTTTTCATCATACTCTATGTGATACAAATCAGTTTTAAAATATGCTTTACTTTCGCATAACTTTATAATATGTTTTGCATCATCTACACATTCAATAGATATTTTTATATACTTTTTATCTCGCACTTTATCAAGCTCACGTAATCTTGAAAAATCAAAATAGACGACTTTTTTTTCAGCATATTTTGCATTTTTCAATTGATTCAATTTATCTATGATTGAATCTACTATATCTTCTATACTTTCTGACATTTATTCCTCTCTATTGTAATGAGACAAGTCTTTTATCAAATCTAAGTTTTTACCGCCTCTTCTTATATAATCTAATCCGCCGTCTGTAAATGTTTTATTTTCACATTTGCACATTTTAAAATCATGTCTATGCTTTGATTCTAAAATTTCTCCACAAGACAAACATTCACAGATATTTCTATACTGTTTTTGCATTTACTTATCTCCATAAATCCACACAATTGGCCACAAAAATCCAACTTTTCTTATTTCAATATCTCTTTTAGCATCTACTACAGCACATCTTGCATTTGCCAAATCTTTATTTGCTTGTGCTAATTGATCTACAATAGTTCTAATTGGAGAATCAGCATTTGCTACTACGAGTAGATTGCCATTATCTATATTTTTATTATCTTTGATTAGTCCAGATAGTTCTTTGACTCTGTTATCAAGAATCTGAATTCTTTCAAATTGTGTCCTGAGAGTTGCTAAGTTTTTAAAATGGCTATCTGAATTTACAGCAAATATCAGCGAAGAAAATAAAAATAGTACTATAGAAAAGAATGCATAAATTCCAGTTTCAAAATGCTCATTATCACTATTTGTTTCATTTCTTCTAATATATGCTAAACTTGCAAATAATAAGCATATAGAATATAAAAATATGAATAACATTTCTATCTCCCTTTTAATTTCCAGATGACAGCATCAAAGTTTCTACAGAACCTAAAATTCTACTAATCATTCTTTTGTGATTTTCACAAGTTCTGATTTTATGTCTTATAAGAGATAGTTCTCCTCTTTGCTTATTTTCTAATGCTTCTGACATTTCATTGTGCAGAACAGAAATGTTCAAAGACTCTCCATCGTACTTCTTCCTTAATTGTAGCAGAATTTGCTCATAAGTAATATTATCTTCAGTATGATTCATATGTAGTAGTGTCTTATAAAAGCTGTGCATTAGTGATATCTGAGCCATCTTTTGTCTCAGAAAATATGATCTTGTTCAATCCAGTCTCTACTTTTGTGATTCTTTCTAAATTCTCTAAAAATCTCTGTGGTGTTCTGTAAGTCTTCAATTCTCTGTTAAATACAAATCTATACGGATTCAGTTCTATTTCTCTTGGTATCTGCCTTAGCACATCCATTTTATTGAATATTACATGAGTGCCTCCAATAGATTTAACAGCATGAATAATCTTGTCTAGATTCATTACACCAATTTTTCTTGGTCTACCAGTAGTTTCACCAACTTCTTGACCGATGTCTCTGATTAGAGATTCCATTCCTTTTTTAAAGATATATTCAAATGGTTGTTCTTTGAAGCCAGAATAAGTAGAATATACTTTACAAACTGCATATACATTTCTCAATAAGCTAACTGGCATGTTAAAAGTAGTAAAAAAATGTCCGGGATGCAAATGTGAGCTAGTGCAATATGGATAGGAGTCAGAATCTATAGAAATTTGCATCCCTTGACTCCCTTCTAGCAAACAGTTACCAGAAAACTTAGTACATTTATTGTGGTAGAAATCATCTTGTTCCATGTATACATCTTTTATTGTAAATCTGTCATTATACTGTTCTGATTTACCTGATTCAAATTCTTGATCTTTTATATCTTTTAATCTAATTCCTGTTCTATTATATTTGTCGACATAGCATGGACCAATGCCTTGTCTAGTAGTTCCTATTTTTATATCTTTTCCATCATCCTCCAAATTCTTATCAGTTATAATATGACACTTTGAAGATATAAACATTCTATCTTTTAGATCAAATATATTATAAAATTTATCATATTCATCAAAAAATTTCTTCAAATTTATACAGCAGCCGGGTCCAATGATCACGTTTGTGCTCTTATTATATATTCCCGAAGATAGAAGATGGGTTACATATTTCTGCCCATCTGCATATACAGAATGTCCAGCATTGCTCCCACCTGAATATCGGATACAATTTTTATAGTTTTCTGTATCGATGAGTCTTTTAGAAATCTTTCCCTTCGATTCGTCGCCTTTGTCTATTCCTATAACTGCATCTACAAATTTTATCATAAAATCTTCAATTCTTTTAATTTATTTTTATCCCATAGTTCGATTGGAATTTTGATACACTCCTGTAATAGTGCAGGATATTTTTCACTACCATCAAACCATCCTTTAACCTCTATTATTTTTAATATTTCCTTCTATATCATAAACTATAAAATCTGGTAAATAACTTCTATCTCTTATTATACATATTCTAAATTGTTCATATTTCCAAATAATGTTATTATTGTCGAAATATTTAGCGACTTTTGCTTCCCAAGTAGATTTAAAACATATACCATTATAATATATTTTCTTTCCATGAGCTCTTGGTTTGCCAAATCTGGGATTTTTAATCCCTTTGGCCACTCCCTTTGATTTTCTTGTATTGGAAACACTATTTGCTAATTTTATCAGCCTAACATCTGTTTCTTTAGTTAGCCCTTTTTGCCAAGATGTCCAGCCATTAGCTACTAATTCTTTTTTTCTATCAGACATTCTTTTTTTAGTTTCTTCAGAATGATTTCTACCATAAAAAGAAGCATTCTCGCCTGTACAGGAACCTGTCAATATTTTAGTCATGCATCCTTTTTCATGCCATTCTCTAAATTTTTCATCTGTATCTTTAGTCTTTCCTTTTTGCCAATTCACTATATTTCCTAAAGCATACCCCTCTTTTATAACTTTCGACATATTGCTTCTATATTCTTCAGAAAATATTCGATGAGAATTTCTACAACCATAACACATATTGCACTCTGCTTTAACTTCATTAAGACATCCTTGAACAGCGCAATAATATGTTAAAGAAGCTACACATTCAGAGCATCTATCTCCTCTATATCCAGTTACTTTGCTTAATATATCTCCACAAGTAGTGCATCTTTTTCTGTTTTTATTATATTCTGCTGCTTCACATTCTTTGCAAAATTTACTTTTTCTTCTACCATCATAAATATTGTTGCATATATCAAAATTTGAACATTTCGTTACTCTCATCTTCTTCTCCAACTAGTAAAGCCGATTAGTATCATCCTGATAGGGTATCCTACTGGCTAATCGGCTTTACTACAAAGTATATTTATGATTAACCTATCAGAATGATAATATAAATATACTCTTGGAGAAAAATAGTACATTTTAAGGTTGTAACTTTGCCTCATCGCCTGCCTCCCCTCATAGACGCAATCTACATACATGCTTCTATTTCCTTTCTAACAATCCTTTTCTCAACTTTGCAATGAAATAATCTACACAATCTACTAAATCGTCAGAATCACTGTATTTATCTGCATAGTAATTCACAATCTTTGTTATCTGTTCACAGTTAAAATTCAGCATTCTAAATGCTTCATTTTTATCATGCTCTTTGATAACTTCTGGATAGTTATCTGTTATAAATTTCTTACATTTTGCCATAGCTTCATCACATGCAGTAGATCTATCTGGCCACATTCTAGTTGCATATTCTACTTCTAGTATGTTCTCATATAGCTCTAAAATGTTCATTATTCCTCCGCTACTGATATTTCAAAAATTTCATAGCCAAAGTTCTTAGCATAGAAATGCTCTTTCATTTCTTCATCTGCATCTTCATAGCTATCATATAGTTTAACTTCATCATTCTCTTCTTCTATGGGTATTATTTTAGTGCCCTTCTGGTTGAACATCATCACGAAGAACATAGTTTTTCACTTTCTAATTGAGAATTCATACAGTTTATTTTCAGAGTAGACTACTACTTTCTGTCCATTATTGCTAATTATCATATTGTCTAGCAGCTTGCTGTCTTTTATGACTATGTTTCTATCATCTGACATGGCAGAATAGAATATTTCTATTGCTTTATCTTCTATTTGAGAAATAGCTATTCCAGTATCGAGTACAGTGAAATTAACATCTTCAAAATCAATGTCTTCTACTAACTGAGATTTATATGTTTTGAATTCTTCATTGAATTTTACTGTCAGTTTATATTTAATTCCATCCTTGAACATTATAAACATAATAATATTCTTACATTTTTTAGCATTCAATATCTTATAACCATCTAATTCTTTGACATGCAAAATAGAGCAGCTAGATCTATTATTGAAATAGTACGGAATACTCAAATGTATTCTGCCAAATATATCTGTAGCGCAGAATTCACTATAGATAGTTGTAGCATTTTCTAATATATCCCAACTATTCTTCACATTTGGAATGATTCTTCCATTTATTTCTTTGAACTGTATTTCTGATAATTTTCCAGCACTTATAGCATATAGTCTGTTTTCAGATACAAATTTCTTGTTCACTGCAATAAATACATTGTTTAGCATTTTCTTTTTGTTGCAGTTAAATTCTAATAGTCTATTCTTTACGCTAACAGCAATCCATACATCTTCATCTAAAAATATTATATGATCATCTTTATTGCAGTTTGTAGTTATATGATTGAACAGAAATTTGTCTGACATGAATACAGCATCTCTGTTAAAAACATTTTTATAGAATGTAATATCTGATCCATATGTTTTTAATAGCTTGAATTCAAATTTATCACTACCAGTAATTACTTGAGTTGAAGATCTAACCACTGTAAATGCACCGGTTACATATGGAGGCGCTAATCTTTCTCCTTTTTCAAATATTTTTAGAAACCATTCTTTGTAGTCTCCAGGAATGTGTGAAAAATTTCTAACATTTGCAGGTACAGATACATCTTTATTGAAGACAGAGATATTAGACTTCATTCTGCCCTCTAAATCTTTTTTCTGAAATTTTGGATGTGTTCCTTTATATGGATGAATGCCTACAAACATCTGACAAGATATGATTCCAAAGCTGAACCAGTCAGATTCAGCATTGAATTGTTTAGCATGCCAGTCTCTGATAGATGGCATAATTACAGTAGCAGGATAATGTGGAGTCTGATATGAATCTACATCTATGAAATATGGAATTTTAAATTTTTCATCTACTAAAAAATTGAAATCATTACAATCTACAATCAGACATTTCTTGTCATGAATGAATTGAATAGTAGATTGCATCTCTTTTGTAAGTTCTAATATAATATTGGCATTTATACTATTCTGTGTCCAAAATGAATTAGCAAATAGCTTGCACAGAGGCAGAGTATTTTCTACATAATCCATAGTAAAGCCAATATATTTGCTTTTTGAATCAAATATTTGATCTTTAGGGATTAGAACATTATTTTTATTTAAGCTTTTTAATTCTTGTATTTTATCAATAGCTATAGCATGTTTAGCATCTTGATATATTTTATAGACTACTCCATTCTTAGAATATAAATCTGCCTCTCCCCCAGCTCCAAGGAAATCGTTTTGAGAAAGAATAGTTTTAATTCCAGCTACAGAAACACTTAATTTGCTATTCATCTCTATTCTCCACAATAAATAGCTGCTACAGACACATCGTCATAGTTGACAATTCCTTCTTTTTCATAATCTTTCATCAGTTTATACATTCGTCTTTTGACAAATTCACCAGTGTGATTCTTGAATGCTATAACATCTTTTACTACTCTGTCTATTGGAATATTTTCACCAGTGCTTTTGTTGAAGAAAGAAGATAATCCATCAGAAGCAATGCAGACATATTTCAGATTTTTATATTGATGATCTCTAATCGTAAAAGTATAATCAAACGCATCGTTAAAATATTTGATCTCTTCTTCTATTTTGTTATTGAAATATAGTTTTTCACTTTTTATAGAAACACTAGTTAACGAAGCTATATACTGATTTTGTCTATCTATATCGAAATAGTAACTTAAATAGAATGGAGCATTGTTAGAATATTTCAGTTCATAATGATATGTTTCATCATTTCCGTAACAAAATATTAGATTACCATCGCCAAAAATTTTTACATCTACAAGATCATCATTTACCTTACAAATTATTAGCGTTGCATCTAAACTTTCTTGCTCTAATCCTAATCTATCAATTGTTTCTTTACAATGTTCAAATACAGATATATCAAAATCATCATCTCTAACATGTCTTAGTACTTCTTTTTTAAAATGTTGTAACAACACTCTTGCTCCAATATCTGTATTTGGAGAAGATGAACAACCATCTCCAATCATTACAAAAGGAAATGGTTTCATTACAGATAGAGCATAATCTTGACAGATGTGATGTTGTCTAGTTCCTGTGAAGAAACAGTCAGAGTTCATAGTTAATATGTTTCTTTATAGAGATAGCTCATAACATCAAGTAAAGAATGAATGACACCTCTTAATCTGTCAATTTCATTTTCTAATTCTCTATCAGATCCATACATCATATCTTGAAGATTGTTTCTATCTCTTTCTACTGTCTCAATAATATCTACTAACTCTTCTTTCAATATATTATCTAACTGTGTTCTGTCTATATTGATTCTTAGATGCTCTGTTTTATGCTTATCGACAATATTTTTGAAAGTTCTTTTTCTATTTCTTTTTTCATAGTCTTTTTCATTTTCTCTTGGAGCAGTAGCAGCTAATAGAGCATCTATTTCATCTTGACTTAGAATATCTGGCATTCAATGCTCCTAAAATGTTAATTGCTGTGATTTGTTGTTTATAATACAATTTAAATCTTCTTTAAATAAAATATGATATATTTTAGATTCTTTTTCATATAAACGCAAAAAATTTGCTATTTTTACTTTGCTGTTTTCATATGTATAAATTGATTTAACTTCTTCTATTCTTATCAAATTATCATTTTCGTCATATATGAAAAAATCGGGAGTATATGTAGTTCCATCTAGTTTATAAGTTATTTCTTCATATTTTGATATAGAATCTAAAAATTGAGCTCTTTCTAGTTCATAAGATGATTTTAAATATGTTTTGTTATATATTTTGTCCATCTATCAGTATTAGTGTATTTATCATGCCACATTAATAAAGCTGTTTTCAAACCATATTTTTCAATCCAAACATCGAAAACAGATTTACCATACATTCCATTATTTTTACCATAAGTTGGGCAAGTTTCGCCTGTCAGACCTAATCTGTACGGAATAATTTCTCCTGAAGCATATTTTATTTTTAATGCGTCAGAAATATTTTTTTACATTCATCTGATAGAGGAATTCCAAAACTGTGTGATAATTCTCCAGTAAGACCTTTATTCCACTGAATTCTGCCATTAGCAAATTGATCTTTTAACGTTATAGATACATTTTCTGACTGTTTTCTAACTCCGTCGCTAGTTTCTTTAGTGAGACCAGTATTCCACTGAATTCTTTCATTGGCAAACTGATATTTTAAAGTTTCTGAAATCTGCTGCTTCTCTTCTTCAGTGTGTAATCTTCCAAAATTATGGCATAGTTCTCCAGTCAATCCATAATTCCATGCATTTTCTCCTCTAGTTTTTTCATTTCTGTCTTCCCATCTCCCACTTCCTTCTTCTTCTCCATATTTTTCTATTATTACATTTTTTATTCCTCTACAAAAGACACTATGTTCTGACATATATTCAGATAATTTGTAGTTATTACACTTCCGACATAGTTCTGCACTTCTGTTCTTTTTGTTTCCACATTTGCAAAATTTTAAAGATAGATAATACGATAAATTAGTGTTATTTTTTATTTCGATACTGAGATCTTCTATTTTATTAATGTTTTTATCTATTTTATAGTCACATTCTTTACAAACATTAGTAATATTGTTGAGCGATAATTTGTTTGTGTTGCATATGCTGCATAATTTCAAGTTATTTCTCCAAATAATAAAGCCTATAGTAATTGGTACAGAAATAATATTGCTATTAAGTCTTCACTATAGGCTTTATTATTTCTGTACCAATATAAATATATTAAGAAAATTAAAATACAAGCTGTTGCGATTTATTAGGATTTCCCAAGCTTGTACTTGTACTTGAGATACTGCGAGAAATGAATGCACACAATTTAGCCAATTTACCAGGACTAGCCTCACCAACATCAATGTACTGAGTCAAATTAGCTTCATCTTTAAACTTATTCAGCACGTAACTACAAATTCCATCTTGAGTGTTAATTCCTACTAGAACTGTGATCATTGACTCAAGCTTCTCTTCTTTTGTCACTTTTGCAACCTGATCTCTAATCATAGATGGAGTAACTCTTGAAGCATTATCTACACCATCAGTGATAATAAACATAATAGCATTTACAGTATAGTCTTGATCAGATAGCAACTGTCCATATTTTACAGTGGAAGCTACTGCATCAAATGTGGCATCATATAGAGAAGTCATTCCTCCGCAGTTGAAAGGAAGATAATCTTTATCTACATCAATTTCATTTAAATTCTTGAATCCATGAATCTCCTTTACTCCAATTCCAGAATTGAATTGGAGAGCTCGTACAAGAATATTTTCAGACTTTGGTGCTTTCTTGCAAGAATTGACTGCACTTTTAAGTGCATCTAAAAGATTGTTTGCAAATGGTTCTACTGAACCTGTAATATCTGTTACGATTGATACAAGAGTATATTCTGTTTCTGTTAGAGCATCAGGTCTGACAGCAGAGAATGTAAATGATCCATCTGCAGCTGTGAAATTCTGCATGCTACCATCTGCATTTTGATTAAGGAACTTAGGCATTTTGTTCTTCTCCTTTTTGTTTATCTGCTAGTTCAATAGCTTTTAAATAGCGGTTAATAGCTTTATCTGAGTCTAATAAATATGAAGTATGTGAATCTTTGTCATATTGAATAGACACCGCTTCTACTTCATATTTATTAACTTTTACTGCTCCATCATTCGATGAATAATCATTTAAATTCTTATTCAAGACTGTCATAGCATACAAATTCAAAGGATCTAGTCTACCATTTTTATTTGTAAATGTTCCAACTAGTAGTTTTTCATGTTTAGGATCAAGATTTTGTGGAAGTCTGTCATCCCTAACATCTTCTAGAAACTTGATCACCTTATTCCAATTCTTGTGTAAATTCTTTACTTTCATTTTTAGCTCCAATCATTTTTAAAAGAATCTATTACTTTTAACATTCTCTTGATAGCTTTTTCTCTTGGTAATAGATAGGGCATCTTTGTCATACCATCATAATCATGGAACATACTTGAAAAATCAAATTCAAAATCTACTATATGAAATGATTCATTTCTAATGTCTTCATAACTATATCTCATCTTTTCATGAAGAAATAGACCAATTGGATCTACTTTATTGTTTTTATTGCACCATGTCCCTACAAGAAGTTTTTCTGGCATAGAATCATCATTCTGAACTTTTACAAGAAAATTTCTGAATTGCTTTAGAGTTACTCTTTTAGATTTCATTTTTGTATCTTTCTATTTTAGAAATTTATCATGAGTAGTTAAATTAAGTCCTCTTTTTACTAGTGAATCTAAAACTTTATTTGTATTATCCTCAAATCCAGGAATAATAGAACAACAATCTTTCACTAGATGTATTTTTTGAATATTCTCTTCTCCAAAATTGGCACAAATGTCGATCAAACTATACAATACGCAATGTGATAAAGCTTCGCCATAGAACCCAATTACATCGGCTCTCTGTAAAGTCTCAATTAATCTAACATTTAATTGAGTTGAGGGATCGTTTGAGTCAGGGACATCTGCAACCAACACACCAAAATGTTCCGTCGTGTAGTTGCTCCCCTTGGTAACGTAATCTACCATAGCAACTCCTTTTTCCCATTCAAGAAGCTGTTCTGCTACTGGAGAGATAACTGTAGCTCCGACGGACCCTATGAGGCAATGCGGTGGCCAAATACAAAGTTTATATCTGCCATTCTTTGCCAATGTCTCAGTATATGTTAGCATCTTTTGTGTTTCAGCAGGATTTGAAGGTTTCCATACTCCATTTTTTACATCTTCATAAGAAATAATAGTAAATGGATTCGGATGATTTCCTTTTGAGTCTACCCAGAAAATAGGATGTGCTACGTCGTAGAAATGATGAGTATCTAGCGTTACATGGTAGTCATCTACTCTGTCTCGAATTCTTTCCATCATTTTAACCATTCTCAAAACATCTTGATCAGCACCAGGAACAAATAGCTCTCCACTTGGTGAACAAAATGATACCTGTGTGTCGATCATTAAACATTCTATTTTCATATTAGTCTCCATATTAATTTAACTTCATCTTCCCAGACTCTAACTATTCTATCTATAACCATTGTTTTTAGCAACATTATTTTTATTATGATCACTGGCAATTCTCTCTTTCCAGTTAAATGGTTTTTATATCCCTCTCTACAATGCCAATAATTTCCATCTACTTCTATAAGTATATTATAATCAATTAATAAAAAATCATAAACACTATACCTATTAGTGATTTCATCTAATATAAAGAATTGTTTTTTAAAATTTATGTTACACTCTATAAGCAGCTGCTCCATTTCTAATTCACATTTAGTAGTTTGATATTTTCGATTGCATAAAGATTTAGCAGCAGATAAAGATCTTTTAGCTTTTTCTTCTTCACCCATTACTCTACCTTTAGTTGTAATACCTCCATCTTGATAAAATTTTTTCAAACCCTCTGATATTTTATTTTTTGTTTCATCAGAACTAATTCTTTCAAAATTCCAGTGTAATTCACCAGTTAACCCTTTATTAAATTGTGTTTCAGATATCTTATTGTTTCTTTCTATCCACATCTGCTCAGCTATTTCTATTCCATGTTTTAGAATCCAAATATCTAAAACAGATTTTTCAAAAGTTCCATTTCTAGATCCAGAACTTGCACACTTTCTACATCTTACTCCTGCACTCTTTACTTGATTTTCACAATTTTCTTCTATACAATAATATATACGATGTTTAGGACATTTAAATTCTCCTTTTAAAATTGATTTTTGATATACTCTAGAAGTGCAGTTTTCTTCTGAACAATACGTGCTATTTACTGCTGAATGATATCCACAAGTGTTTTGGCCTTTTTCAACAGCACGTACACTAGCTTCATTATTGCATTTATCAACGACACATTTCACTTTTCTTCTCCATAAATAAATATGCCAAGCTGTGTACTCCAAAATAGACTGTTAAGTCTAAAGGCAGCTTGGCAATAGATTTATGAATCTATTTTGGAGTACAATATAAATATATTTGACAGAGAAGAAAAGACACTACATTGTAAAACTCCTTTTATTTGGTTGGTTGTTTTGATCTGTCTATTCTATATAATATTTGAGTATAGTTTTATAAACTCTATTTTTACAAAACCCTCTTAAGATTAGAGTTTGGTCTTGGACCTCTACCAACTTTATGGACTTCTGTCATAGTATCAATTGTATCTCCTACAGCTACAACATCCGCGCCGGCCATTCTCATATGCTCATCCCATGAACATTCTCCGCAGCCAATCCCGTCAAATAGCTTCCAGTCTTCTCCCCAGAATTCCTGGCACAATTTCTCATATTCTAAAAATGCTTTTACTTTTTCTATATTGCCAAAACCTGAAGATAGCAAAATCTTTACATGTGGGAATCCACTGAAATTTAGAGTATTTCTCAATCTATGAACTCCAATTGCTGCAACTCCTTTGCATAGATAGAATTTATTGTAGTCATTCACATCATCAAATGGCAAGAATCCATTATCATACAAAATACCTTGCATGAAATTTTCACCACAAGTATCTACTCTTACATAGTCTAAATTGCTTCCTACTTTATCTAAACATTTAGCAGTATCCAGTGAGTCTGAATATTCATGATTGTTATAATCTATTAGAGCAATTCTTGGTACAGATTTATCAATGTGCTTATCAAATGCTAGAGTTGAATTTACTACAGCATTTTCCATTCCATATTTCCAAGCATAAATATTTTCTAGTGCATGTGGAATAGTTCCTACTCCCAACTTATTTTCATCTGCTGCACCAATATCTGTAGAACAATCATCTGCTCCACCATCAAATGCAGCCTTTGCAATTTCAGCATCCAATTCCCAGCCCCAATGTCTAGCACCCATGTAGATGAGTTTTCTATCTTTGCCAATAAGCTCTCTAATTTCTGAGAATGTCTGAAAAGTATTATCTAATATATGTTTTTCTACATATTTCTTATGCTCATCATAATGAGCTTGCTGAATATCACTATTTATAGCATGCAGATAATTGCATGAAGCATGTAGAGTAGTTTCTCTTGAAATTACTCCAAGGTACATTGTTTCCAACTCAATAATATCTTGAATTTTAGCTTCAATGATCATGCAAGTTTCTTTTGGAGCATAATTATCTCCTTCAGATAAAGAATATATTCTTGCATCTGTCAGCTTTGAATATTTTTGTAGAATTTCAAGAGCTTCATTTAAGCCATGTATCTGGTTATTGTTAGATTTTCTCACAAATACTTGCATTCTGACAAATGGATTGAGATTATCAGCTTTTAGAATCTCATTTGATCTGAGAAAATATTTGTCTGTATATGGACGATGATCAATTTGCAAATTGAACATTGGAACTCCTTTCTAACTTTTTATGCATGAAATCTAAAAAGTTTAAATATAGCGCCATAAACATTTCTCTTTCACTTAAATTTTTTAGAAAATCATTATTAGTTAATGAAAGAGTTTTAGAGAATTCATCTGCATATAGAGTTAAATTTTTTAGATAATTTTCTACGAAAACATTTGGTTGTTCTTTTGGTGTTGAGTGCATTAGTTTACTCTATAGTTAATATAACAAATTAGACATCGAAAGTAAACAGATATTTCGTAAATAATCAAAATTATTGTATTTATTTACTTTGACATGTATATTTATAATATGGAAACAAAAATGCTAATAGTAGAGAAACATATAATAGATAAAAATCATAAACAATGGAAAACTATTGATAATTTATGCTTGTTATCTAAAAATCTATATAATCGAGCTCTGTTTCTTATAAATGAACACTATGAAAAAGAATGTAAATTTTTAAGATACAGCAAGTTAGATAAATATATTAGAGAAACTGACAAAGAACTGTATTGTGCTCTGCCAAACAACACATCTCAAAGAATAATAATCAAACTAGATCAGAATTTCTTAAATTTCTTTGCTGCTTTAAGATCTTGGAAAAAAGATAAGTCAAAATTTTTAGGATGCCCAAGACCTCCAAAATATAAAGAGAAAAATGGTAGAAATTTACTTATATTTACTACTAGACAAGCCAAAATTAAAGAAGGATATATTCATTTTCCTAAAAGGACTGGTTTGCAGCCCATTAAAACAAATGTGAAAAAACTCTGTCTAGTCGAAATCGTACCTCAAGCATCTTGCTATATAGTGAGTATAATGTATGAAAAAGAAATTTTAGATCATAAATTGAATAAAGATAATTACTTAGGAGTAGACTTAGGAATAAATAATTTAGCAACAATTACTTCAAATCAGCCTGGATTAAGTCCAATTCTGGTTAATGGTAGAATTTTAAAATCTATCAATAGTTACTACAATAAGAAAAAAGCTAAACTTCAGTCTAGTTTAGAGAAGAATCATAAAAAAAAGACTAGTAATAGAATTAAAAAATTAGCTCTAAAAAGAAATAATAAAATAGAATATTATATGCATCATGTTTCAAAATTTATTGTTACTCACTGTATACAAAACGATATTAGCAATATAGTTATAGGTTATAATGAGGGTTGGAAACAAGAAGTGAATATGAGTAGAAAAAATAATCAAAATTTTACAATGATTCCATTCTTAAAGCTAATAAATCAGATCAAATATAAAGCTAAATTAAACTCTATTGAAGTTATAGAAATGGAAGAATCTTATACTTCTAAATGCTCAGCATTAGATTTAGAATCTATTGAGAGACATGAAGAATATATTGGAAAAAGAGTAAAAAGAGGTCTGTTCCAATATTCAAAAGGTCTCATTAATGCTGACGTCAATGGTTCTCTAAACATTCTCAGAAAAGTAATTGGCAATGATTTTATAAATCTAGTCAATATAGGCTGTGTTAGTCAACCAGTGAAGATCGATTTTTCACAAACAAGAGCAATCTTGAGCTAAAGGTTTATTTTGAAACTTTAATAGCAATAACTCTATCATCCCATATACCCCCTCTAACTTCTTCTATAGTTTTAGAGTTCAAGTATGATAAGCAGCTTCGAAGCCCATTGCTGAACCTATGAACTACATCTACAACAGATTCTCCAGTATATGGAACTAATGTTTCTTTACCTTCGACAAATAGATTCTCTTTATTGCCATCCCATAGATCATATTCTTCAACTACTTCTTTTGAAGCCATACCTCTAAATTTTTTGAATTTACCAGTAATATGTTCCCCTGGTGGTAATCTATTATAATCAGCCTGAGCTTCTATTCGCGTTCTTCCACTTAAATATTGAATTTTATCAAATATTTCTCCTGGTGTTTCTTTACATCCTGCAAATATTCCACCACAAATTACAGCATCAGCACCAGCAACAATTGCTTTTGTCAAATCTCCAGGTTCTCTGATTCCGCCATCTAAAAGTATAGATGGACGACCGGGGTTCTGTCTAATATCATCTTGAGCCAATTGCCAGTTTCTAACAGCTTTCCAAGCATAATGTAGAGCAGTTACTGGAGGGCATCCGATTCCCGTAGTAGAAGAAGTAAGACAAGCGCTGCCCGTGCCCACAGAATGTCTAACCGAATCTGCACCTATAGATATAGCTCTTGATACAGATTCTTTTGTTAAAGTATTTCCAATTGTTACATCTGTATGTGGATAATTTTCTTTAAACCAAATTGTGAAATCTCTAACCTTGTCCATTAATCCATTAGCACAATCTAAAACAAATAGATTAGGTGTGCAAACTGACCATAGAGCAGATATTCTCTTTTCATAATCTTTCAGCCCAATTGCTACATAGCATTTACCAGACTGTTTCTTTATTTGCTCTGCTTTATCTACTTGCTCTTCTATAGGCATGAATCTGTGTAAAATACCTGCAGCTCCCATACTATTCATTGCCACACAAGACTCTACACTAGAAACTGTATCCATTGGAGACAGAATTAATGGATAGTCTATTTCTATATTTCTAGAAAGTTTTGTTTTCAGAGATACTTCTTTTCTAGAATTTATAGAAGAGAAGCGAGGTAGAATCTGGATATCTGAGAATCTCAGTCCTTCATATATGCTCATTTAATTCGCCTATAAAAAATTGTTAAAAAAAGTGTTTCACTAACATGAAAAATGAAGTGAATATAGATATTAATATGATAGATGCTAAAAGAAATACTATACCCCACTTAAACAGAAACAGAAATATTCTGAACAAGATAGGAATCCAAAACATTAAATGCAAAGTAATTATAGACCAAAAAGCTATACATATCGCTTGCCACTCTAAACTTCGAACAGCTTCTATTCCATGAGCAGGAACTTTAAAGACATATTCAAGAATACCCTCTGCAATCAGAAAAAATATAATGAATATAAAAATCTGTACTATTACTGAAACTATAGTCAGGAATTCTAAAATTTTTCTTATCATATCAGTAACCCTTTGTTATAGATTGTTTAGTTCTTATAGTTAAATATAAACAATCTATGTTCAAATGTAAATAAAAATTTTAGTCTGTATCATGTATTACGTACACTCCTAAAACCCAAGCAACTATGGATAAGAAAAGCCAACTATCAGAATGTTGAACATACAGAATCAATTTGCACAATACTGGCCATCCTAACATCCATAGAACTAGAGCAATCTTTTTCATTTTATCTCCGTTTCACTCTACATATAGCATTCCAAATCCATCCTCTAAACTATAAAATACTTTCTTTATCCCTATCTGCTTAATCAGCTTCTGACAAATCTTACAAGGTTTTGCATTCTTCATGATTCTATTTCTGTCCTCTCTATATGTATAGAGCACAGCCTTTGAAGACAGGTCACCAAATCGAAATGAATTATATGAACAGACTACATCTGCCTCTGCATGTGTTCCATTACAATAAGAGGGATAAATCTTGTTTATTGTATGGGTTTTATATCCATTGCATGCTGCAATTATCTTATTCTTTGCAATGACTAGACAAGCTCCAACTCTTGTCTGATGATCTGAATTGAGCATAATCTCACGAGCAATGTTGAAGTACTTATTTTTGAGAACAATTTCTTTTGACATTTGCGTGTGGGGCTCCATATTAAAAAACCTTAGTTATAGATATGCTTTGCAATGAGAGGCTTATTAATTTCTGAAATATGAAGAGGACAATTTGCAAATTTAGCTAAAACTGATGCATACTCAAAAGCATCTTGAGGATATGGCCCTTCTGAAGATTTGCTATCATAAGTAGTGAATTAATTCCACCTAAAGGATGGAATCTTCCTGCTTCATAGAAGCTGACTTATTTTTGATACTTAAAGTATCATCAGCAGAGGTCAATTTCTCCACAGGCTTAAAGTCCCTATGTTCCATAGGTATATAAGATTGATTATTTTTACCAACCAATAAAATTGTTTTTGCAGCTTTTATATCTCTATCTTCTTCGAAATTACATACATCACATTTGAAAATTCTATCTTTAAGAGTTAAATTTTCATTTATTACACCACATTTATAGCACATCTTTGTAGTAGGGAACCATTTGTCTACAATATAAACATTATTAGATGATTTTAATTTAGATTTTATTTTTCCAAGATAACTATGCTGTACTTGTTTCCCAAATAAACCTTTATGCCAACCTCTTAAATTCTCATCTTGCATAAAGACTCTTAAGTGATTTGTTAGAAGATAGTTTACTAATTTATTGGCAGCATCATTTTTTTTATTTGTTATTTTCTCATACTCTTTCTGAATTTTAATTCTCAGCTTATATCTATTGTTTGAGTTCTTTTTTGATTTTGCAAGTTTTCTTTGCAATCTTTTAAGATGCTCAGATTCTTCAATAAAGCAGTTGAAAATTTCACCCTCAGAAGTAGTAACATTGTTTTTGATACCAAAATCAAGACCTAAATCTTGTTTATTACAACAACTATTTAGTTTTTCAAATGTTACAAATTCAAAACATGTTAATTTTATATAATAACCAGAAGCTTTTTTTACTAGTTTAGCATTTGCTAAATCATAATTATCTTTAATTTGTTCTAATCCATGAACTTTTAGAGGTTTCTTTATATTGAAAATCTTAATTTTATTTTTATTTATTATCTTATGTGTATTACCATATTGCGACAGTTCAATAGAGTTATATTCTCTTTTAAATTTAAGTTTACCGATTTTATGACCATTTCTTTTTAAAACAGATAAAGATTTTATATTTTGATAAACGAGTTTTATCAAATCTTGTTTACATTTTGATGGCAGATATTTTAATTCTTTTTCAATGAACTTGTCTTTATATTTTACTAGTATGTTTTTTATTTTGTAGTTTACATCTGATATATTATCTTGAGCAAGAATATAATTGTACAACCATTTAGCTTCTACAAACCACATTTTTAATTGCTCTTCTTGTTGTTTGTTTAAAGATGATTGATCAATTTTAAGCTCAAAAACTTTGCATCGCTGAGATTGTCTTTTAATTCTTGTCTTTCTAAGAGATTCTTTGATTTTATTTCTTTTTGACTCATTCATATAGTTTAAATCTTATATAGTTTTGTTTATATAAATATACATGAGAAAAATTAAAAAACATTCAAAAATTCATATTCCACATAAATGTCGGAATCTTTCTTTTTGAGAATTACGTAAGATAAGTCATGATATGACCATCATCGATCAAAAGATGAACCTTTTCTCTTGTGTCGAAACTAATAATTACTCTATTTAAATTCTTCATTGCAATCTCCTTGTTTAATTTTATAACCATTTTGTAATAAATATAAACAATCTATACTTAAAAGTAAACAATTTTGTTCAAATTCCAAAAATAAATGCTGTACTAAAAATTAATTAGCACAGCATTTACATTCAACTTCTAACAATCTCTAAACTCCAAACAATCCCTTTCTTGAAAGAGATCCAAACAATTGTAACAATGTAACAAGATCTGGACTATTAAACAATTTCACCCATTGTATTCTATTCTGAGATAATGTCTGAATTTCTTTTAAAGCTTTATCCATTCTTTCATTATCTGCTTTTAGTCTTTCATATTCAGCAAAAACGTCTACATTTACAGCATCACCTTGTGCCATGAATTCTCCTTTCTCTTAAACATCTACTGCTTCTGTTGAAGTCAATTCTTCTACTAGAACATCTTCATCTCTTTTTGATGGATCTTGCTCAACAAATAAAACATCTTTAATTCTTGTTCTTAAAAATTCATTGATTTCTTTGTTTTCTTCTTTTCTTATAAAATCTGAAAATTCTTTATTTTTGAACTCTATAATTTGACCATTGAAATCAATAGAGGATTTTTGTTTACTTATTTCTTTAACAACCTGTAACTCTCTTAGCATATCTAACCATGTTTCTTCTTCTATAATCCCTCTATTATAATACATATTTAATAAACATTCTCTGAATGGTGGCCCCAATTTATTTTTTTGTACTCTTACTTTTATAGAAGCACCAATCGTATCTGTACCAATCTTAATTTTTCCAGCACTATATAATCTTAATCTGACAGAAGCATGAAAAGGAATAGCAAGTCCTCCAGATTCTGTGAACGGATCGACGAAAGCTGGTGCACCAATTTTACATCTAAGTTGATTGAGAAATACCAATGCTATTCTTTCTCTACCAATATATCTAATAATCTTTCTAAGACCTTGTCCAATTAATCTAGCTTGAAGACCCATTGTAGATTCTCCATATTCATTCTCTAATTCTTTTCTTGTTGATGTTGCAGCTACAGAATCCCAAACTATACAGCATAATTTATCCTTATAATCTGTTCTAATTTTTTTTATTATAGCTTCCATTGCTATAAAAACATCTTCTGTAGAATCTACTTGAATATATATCATCTCTCTTTTCTCTGGATCTAATCCTATCATTTTTAGAAAAGAAAAATCAGCTGTATTCTCTGTATCAATTAAAACTGGAATACCACCTCTATCTTTGCAATTTTTAAGTATCATATAACCCAGTAGACTTTTTCCAGTTGCGCTTTCTCCTGCACATGTACTCAAACGACCGACAGGAACTCCACCATGCTCTCTGTTGTTCGATATAATTGTATCTAATATTACAGATCCAGTAGATATAAACTCTTTTACCTCAGATGGAATGTCCTCATCACCAAGAACATATGCAACATTTCCTAATTGTTTATTCAGAGAACTTACTATATCTTCAAATGCTGCTGATGGGGCACTTCCTGTGTTCCCATCTTCAGTATAATTTTGTTTTAATAATGATTTTCTTCCCATTATTTCTTCTTCCCTTTGGCCATCAGTTCTTCAAATTGCTTTTCAATATCATCTTCTACTTTTGTACCATCTAAAACTTCTTCATCAGAATCTTCTTTTGCAGGAGACGAGTCTTCTACAACTGTCTTTTCAGTAGAGAAATTCTTGATAGTCCCCTCTTTGACATCTGTATTTGTATCTTTAAATTCCAATGATGGATCTAGATAAGTATCAAGTGCTTTCTTCATATCTTCTCTAGACTTGAATTTAAATATTTCATATAGATCTGGAACTGTTTCTAACATTGTCTTTACTTCTTCAGTTGAAGCTGCTAATGAAGAATCAGCAAATGCTAACTTGATATCTGTCTTACCATAGGGAGGATTTATAACTTTTGAAATTGCTTCATACTTGAAATCTCTACCTTTTCTTAGATCAAGAATATCAATATTAGACTGTGCTGCATCTTTGATATTTTTTAAAATATCTACGTATACAGTTTTACTTAGACCCAACCATCTGACTCCTTGATCTTCTTCTCCTCTAACTACTATTGGTGTGTAAATTCTTAATGAAGATGCAATTTTCTTGAATAGATCTAATTTTTCTTTTGCATCTTCACCTTGCTTATCTTTTGCATAATCTTGCCAGATTGTAGTTGCAAACTCACACATGATACAATCTTCACTTTTCATTCTAGCTGGGCACAAAAAATTCCCATTGATTCCATAATGGAAGTACATTTCAATGAACGGAAGCTCATCAGACTTTCCAGGAATTGGGACTATTCTAATCTCATAGCTTCTTTTTGTTTTACCAGCATCAGGTTTCCATAACCTATTTTTTTGCTGAGAATCATCTCCTTGCGTTTTTTGTTTTGGTTCAAGCCTCTCTAAAGCTGCATTAATTTTCTTCATGTCTATCATGTTACTAAATTTCACTCCTAAATTGATTGTTTGTTTTTGTTGTTGTTGTTTTGCTTCTATTTTTGAACCTAACCACTTCTACTTCTTGTTACATTTGCTCCTGACTATTTTTAAAATTATTATGCTGCTGTTAATCACCTCTTTTCTGTTTGATAAAAATGAAAAGCTCACTATGGTTTGTGCAAATTATAGCAACCATTAATGAGCTTATTGTTGTATCTGTTTTTAAAACTTTATCTGTTCAGTTTAAACTTTGGTTTAACAAAAATTCTTTTAATCATTCTGAACAGAATTTGTATCTGCATTAGAAACCATAGTATAGCTATTAGAATTAGGACTGCAACAAAAAATAGAATTATACATCCAATAAATATAAGTGGAATTGCTACAGTTAATCCAACATATGCTGCTACTGCATAGATTAACCATTTTAGAGGAAGAATCAGTTCTGACATTTTTGATTCTTTCTATTTTATTTGGCGGAAGAGTGAATAGTCGAAATCCCGGCTTTCACCGCCATATCAGTATTCAAAGCTGATGGCTCTCCACAGAGCGTACTCTTCCTTTTAAGGATTTAGTTTATTAAAATTTCCAATATATATAATTTTATCATTATAGCAAGATACTCTAAAAACATTTCCATTAACATTGTCTACTATAGCAATATTTGCGCCATAATTAATATTAACCAATGAATATCGTTGTGCATACATTATTTGAGGACTCACTTCTGTATGAGTTTTTATAGAGAACACTAATAATAGAAATACTATAATAGATGCTATTACTAAAATTGTTTTTTTGCTAATGTTGATTATCATTTTAATCCTTTCATATTTGGCTGCCCTAGATCGATTTAAACGATCAATAAAGTGATTACCAGTGAAAGAGTTGAACTCTCATGACAAGGTTCAAAGCCTTGTATCTTAAACCATTAGATGAACTGGCATTTTAGATTTTAAAAACATATTTTCTGACTTCATCGACAAAAGACAAAGAGACTGTATTATTTTGCTCAAGAACTTGGAGTTACACCAATATTTTCTCATTAGATAAATGAGCGCTTTGATCAATTTGAATTACAAGAGCTTTTAATATTTACCAACTTTCTAAATTGATTTCATGATATATTCCACATTCACAGTATAGTATTTCTACATATATACTGCCATGAGAACCACATAACTCACATTCTCCAGAATTAGATCTTATGAATATTCTATCTGTTGTCATTTCTTTATTTAATTTAGGACAGATGTATTTTAAACAAAGAAGTTTAGCATCTTTATATTTCTTTATTCTTTTCATCTGTTTCATATGTTTCATATAGCTTTACTTTCAATTTGGAGGGATGAAGCGGATTTGAACCGCAATCTGCTTGTTTCACATACAAGCGCTTTACTCGCTTAAGCTATCATCCCCAATTGTTTGGAGACTCCAGTTGGAATTTCACCAACACAAAGCAATTTTGCAGATTGTTCTCTTGAATATTAGAGCATGGAGTCTTATTTTATATTGGTCGGTAAGGAGAGATTTGAACTCTAAAGATGTTTTTATCAACATCTGACAGTTTAGCAAACTGTTTGGTTCACTATACCAGATCTTCCATATAGTTTAATCTACACCAGAAATGCAGATAAAATATCTTGTGCACAGATAGATTAACATCATTTCTTATGCTCTCAACCTGGATATCAGGAGTTGCAGTGTAGATTTTTATGTTGGTCGAGCAAGAAAGAGTTGAACTTTCATCGACTGGTTCCCAAAACCAGGGCTATTACATTAAGCTATTGCTCGATATTTTAATTTGGTGACCCGTGAGATAGTTGAAATCTCCTCTAGAGTTTGAAAGACTCTGATACTTTCCGCTGTACGAACGGGTCATTTTATATTTTGGTGGCTCTAACAGGATTCCAACCTGTGGCTTCCTCTTTAGAAGAGAGGCACTCTATGCGGGCTGAGTTATAGAGCCATTTAAATTTTATATCGTCATATTAGTATTTTTCTAATATTGTATTCTTCTTCAGATTGCAACCTCTTTAAAAAATCATTTTATCTGGACAAGAGTGACGTACCAGACAAGCATCATTGAGCCACCATCAGAGGAACTTTCGTTACTCCTCCACCGCTACTTTTTTCACAAGAAAGTAGTAAAACTCTTTCATATTTAAGTGGCCCTAGAAGGATTTGAACCTTCACCCAGATTAACTGGACTAGTTCTTAAAACTAGCGTGGCTGCCGTTACACCATAGAGCCATTACTTATCCATCTTCTTACAAATATCAATTCAGCTTATCAAACAGAAGTGCATAAAAAACTATAATTGCCATGACTACACAAAATACTGCATCAAATTTACCTTTATCTAATGTTCTCAGATGTTCCATTGGAGCATAACAGATAAACATTAATAGTAAGAGTCCATAGATTGCTCGAAACATTTTAGTAACCTTTCTTATAGACTGTTTATTTTGTATAGTATAATATAAACAATCTATAAACAAAAGTAAAGGAGTATTTTAAAATTATTAGACTTGCCACAATCAACCAAAGCTGATTGTTCGCCACGTAATTTGTCTAACTCTGAATCTGCAAGAGTGCAGATTCAGCAGTAGTCTAATTTTTATTAGTTGGTAGCCTGGGAGCGATTTGCAGGCTATGTAATAAATTTATTATATGGACTTTGTACGGGATGAGGGAGTCAAACCCTCCATCTTGGCTTTATAAGAACCAGGCATTCATCAGGTATGCTAATCCCGTACAAAGTCCATATTTCTATTTAAAATTATTAGCTTAAAAGTAAAAATACATTATGCAAGAGCTAATTGTTTCATGAATATGTCGAATTCAACTTCTACAAATAACTCGTTATGTTTGCCCATGTCTTTTATAATATAAACTTTATAGCCAGCTCTTTCTATTTCTTTTATTTTTATCTTTTCTCTACTCTGTACTTGTTCGACTGAATGTTTATCTGCTACTTTCTTATAATGCCAAATACCATTCCATAAAATTGCAGTTTTAATATCTTCTATTATTACATCTGCATCCCAACCATTAAAAATAGCTTCATTATGCAGTACGTTTTTAAATTTTCTGCAACACAGTTCATAAAAATATATTTCATTCTTGCTTCTTCTTCTTAATCTCTGAGAATTAGCAGATTTTTTACCAGCTTCTCTTGCTTTAGCTAAATATTCAGCAGAAGATCTTGTACATGTTTCACAGCAATATTTTTTATTTGAATCTATTCTTTTCAAAAACATTTTTTGACAATTGATGCTATTACATGTTACTTCTATTCTTTCTATTTTATGAATATTTACTATTCTGCCGCTTACATAACCTGATTTAATAGTATTTGATACTTTTTTTCGAGTTTCTTCACTGTGTGTTCGCGCATGCGAACATTTATCAGAACAGCATTTATGAGATAGAGCATTATCTCTAATTCTTATTTGAGTTTCGAACCATTTGTTACATCTATCACATTTGTGAAAAACTTCAACCCATAAAATCTTTTTAGCTTTCGACTTTATACTTTTAGATAATTTCTGTAATGATTCTTCTGAAAACTTTCTTCCATAAAAGGGATTATTAGACCCTTTTAAATTTATTCCAGTGTTGCAGAATCTTTTGTGAGATGTTACTGCTCTTTTAGATTTAAAATATCTATCGCATGTATCACATTTTATCATTGAACTATCTCCTCAGTGTTTATACTATAATAAATATAAACATCAAAGAGAAAAGTTCAACTACATATTACCCCAATCAATACTGTTTATTGAAGCAATATTTCTACCGTCCTGGATCGGTCTGCAGGCTATTTAAAATTTACTTCTTCACAAGATTTGGATCAACAATTTCCGGATTGATAATTGTAACCTTGATGTCATCCATTTCGTACTTGTACTTTCCATAAGTATTTTCAAGATATGGTCTGATTGCATCTGGTGTGAAGCAGAAAACTGATCCATCAATATCGACCAGAACTGGCATCTTCCTTCTACTAACTTTCAATCCGATAATCTTTGCATTCTTGCTATCATAAGTGAATGGCTTATTAATCCATTCAGGATTGAGTTGATACCACTGAGCTTCTTCAATATAGTCTCTATAGAACTGCGTAATCACAACTCCATCTTCTGCAACTGCTGAACATTCAAGCTTCATACTGAAAGATGAATCATTAAACTTGATACAGCCCTGACTGAACTTGACATTATACTTTGTTTCAACAACTTTAAGAGCATTTTCAATTTCTCTACGGATATTCTTGAGGTTGCTCTTATCAAAAACCATTTTGATTTAATCTCCGTTTGAGAAGTTGTTGTATAACCATTTTGTACGGTTAAATATAAACTGAATGCAAATGTAAACAATTTTTATTCAATTGTCAAATTATTATCTAACCATTCTTCACACTGCTCTTGAGACTTTATATTACCAAGATTGTTCCTAAAATAGAATAGTTTCACGTTCAAAATATTTTTAAATGCTTTAATTTTCAATTTAGATATAGTGACGTGTCTTCCTCTTCTAGAGCCCTTTATTTCTATCCATAGATTACAATCTGGTATGAAAAAATCAGGAACATATTGCATCCCATCATCTGAAGTTCCATTGCTGATAGTGAATTTTTCAGCATTTTTAATCCAATAGATGTTTCTACTATTCAGTATATCTGCAAAAGCTAATTCATACAACCCATTCATTTCAAACTGTTCACCTTTTATATTTGCAAATTGTCTATTCTTTGTAAGCTCTTTTTGAGATTCATGGTTCAAATCAATCATGATATCTCCATTAATTGGTAACCATTTTATATGATTAAATATAAACAATTTAACCTAAAAGTAAACAACTGTTTTATTTTGTAGCATCTACTCAGATTTAAACTGAGACCCTTTGCTTGGAAGGCAAACATGCTAAATCGTTAAACACTATAGATACTTATTTTTATATATAGAGTGCCAGAGGAGAGATTTGAACTCTCAGTAGGATTTCTCCAGATTGCTTCTAAAGCAATTTCGTATGCATTCCGACACTCTGGCTCTTTTGTAATCTTTCTATTCTATCAAGTTCTTTTTGCATTTTTAAAATTTCTAATTCTGTATATATTAACAAAATTCTTAAAGAATCTAATTTTGTATTTGCAAATAAAAATGGGTTATTAAGATTTTTCATTATTGTTTTTACTAAAGCAGTATCTACAGGAACTGTTGCAGATTTTGTAGATACTGCAAACAATAAAATACAAGCTAAAATTAATGCCATAACTTTCATTTTATCTCATTTTAAAATTGGTAGCCCTACTCAGATTTGAACTGAGACGGCATAAATGCCACTGCTTTTGAAGCAGTTGAGTAGACATTCCTCTATAGGGCTATTGTTATTCTTCATCATTTATTAGTAGCTCTGGAGGGATTTCAACCCTCACTCCATTTAAGGAACATATTCTTGAAATATGCGAGTCTAGCAATTTCTCCACAGAGCTATATTTTTGGTGGACTGAGATGGAATCGCACATCTACCACTAGTTTTTCAAGCTAGCACTCTTCTCCTGAGTTATCAGTCCCTATTTATTGGTGCACTTGATAGGATTCGAACATATATGAGATTTTTATTGGTGGGTCTGGCAGGAATTGCACCCGCATTTTTCTCCTTAAAAGGGAGCTACAAAAGCTAATTTTTGTTACAGACCCATTAAAATCTTTAATTCATTTATGCATTTTAAAACATTTTCTTTAACATCTTGAGCTTCAAATCTTATAACTTTCCAACCATTTTCTATACTAAATTTATCTCTTCTTTCATCTATTAATTTAACTTTTGGTAAATTATGTGTAGACCCATCAATTTCAACATCAATTTTTAAATCTATAAAAGCAAAATCATAACAATATATACTATGCTGATAATTGTATATCCATCCTTCAATGTTTGAATATTCTAAAGCATTTTTGAATATTTTTTCTGGATAACTCATTTTAGAGCAATGATTTAGTTTGTATGGAACTTTTTCTGGATGTTCCATTAAATATTTTATTCGATGTAAAGATAATTTGTTTCTAGTTTCTTCAGTGTGATGTCTGCCTGTCCAATATATTCTTGCTGATTCTGATCTTTTCTTCCTCAATATTTCACTTTTATCATTATCAAGACAAAACATTACATGAGAAGTCATTTTTTGTGGTATATCAAAACAAAATTCTTTTTTACAATGTTTGCATACATATATTTTCATTATGATCCTCCAATTATATAATAAATATAACTGTCGAATCATAAAAGACTTATGTAAAAAATATTTAATAAGCTAGTTCCAGTCATGGTGTACAAGTGCTTTTAATATTCAATATTTTGGCTGGCATGGTGGGTACCGCCCCCACATAATCTCCGTTAATTTTACATCTCTTAGGTTTAGCCTAATTGATGGGACAGCGGAGCGCAATTGCTTGTCTGCCACATGCCAGTATTTAAATTAGATTGTCTGCAACAATTTTTGTATAGTTTAATATAAACAATCTATGATCAAATGTAAACAACTATTTTAACAAAAACAAAAAAGAGATAAAACTTGAATGTCTTATCTCTGTGAAAGCTGTACTGCATATAAGACATTCATTCTAAGTCACTGTAGGTCTATTTTCATGATTATAGCTTTTAAAACTATTAATAGACAAACTATCTGAACATTGCAGATAGTTATCTGATAATAAGTTATGTCTTTGCTGTATGGTCATATGATTAATCTCTTTAGTTGTTGCTAATATAAATATATCTTAATCATAGCAAAATGCATTAAAAATCAGCAGTCTGTTCTTTGTTTGCCCAAGTATTTGTTGCTATATACTGTATCCTCTTTTCATTGACAATCTTAACTGCTTCTTCTTTACTTTTAGCCCAGATTGTACAGTATAGCACATGCTCATCTTGCAACAGACTATTTTTGAAATTAGAACTGTCATCAGAATTAAATAGATAAGGATAGAATCTTTCTTTCTTTTCAAACCATTCACATCTAGGGTCGTAGTTTTTGTCTCCATGGTTCAAATCTTCTACTGGATCCTGGCTATAGTCTGACTCAACAATAGAATCACCATTTTCTCTCATATATACTACATAAGTTTTGTAGCCATTATTTATGAATGTCAGAGCTTTGTTTATGTTGTCTATTCTGTTGTTCAGTTTAAATGATTCTGTAGAATATTCGCAATCTTGTTGTTCTACTAATCTATTTAATTTTTCTTTGTGATCATCTGTGAAAACTCCAATTGTCTGCATTCCTGAATATTCACCTTCATATAGAACATGAACAGTTTCTTCATTTTTCATAGATAAAATGAATCTTTCTAATAGTTCTATATTAACTATACCTACTAAATTCATTAATCTTCTTAGCAGATCTTGTTGTTCATAATTCAGATCATATTTTAGAACCAACTCTAATGTTTTCATAGTATGCTTGGATGATCCTTTAAAAAAGACAATACATCATTTATGCCACAGTTGCAAGTTTTTCTAACTTCTATTGGAACTTGATAGTTGCAAAATAGAGAATGTGGAGCTAATTCATGTCCAACAGCATTTTCAATCTTTTTAAGAATAGCATACATTTCTTTGCACATTTTTCTGTACATATCTCTGTCAGCTATAGCAGCATCAAAAAAATCTCTAGATACTTTATCTTCATCTGTATCATGAGTGTCTAAATTTAAAAGGCTCATATTGAGCTCCTAAAAATCATTTGGATGTCTCAATCTGTCATCCCAGAATTCATCTACATTAGGTTTATTTGCTATATAGTTTTTGATGTTCAGCCCTACTTTTTGTAATGCTTCAAATGCATCTTGCAAAGCTTGTCCACTTCTTAGTGTCCATAGATAGACTTCTGCTCCAGCTTCTATTTCTTTCTTAATAGCATTTATTACATCCCATTTTGGCTCACCAATAGCTAGATAGTTACTCTGAGGATCTGTGAAAGTAGTTCCATCAAAATCCAAAGCTATATGTTTTGTCATCAAACTGCCATTTCTGCTGTTAATTTAGGATGGAATTGATAATTCTCTAATTCAAAATCTGTCATCACAAAATCTTCTAATTTAGTCTGTCCTCTATCTTTTATTTTTAATTTTGATTTTGGTATTTGATATGGAATTCTCTGCAGCTGTTCTTTAACTATATCTATATGATTCAAATATATATGAGTATCTCCCCCGACAAATATTAATTCGTGCGGAACAGTATTTGTAAGTTTAGCCAATATAGATAGTAGAAATGCATATGATGAAATATTCGAGCAGAGTCCTAAAAAACTATCCACACTCCTCTGATACCATTGCAGTGACAATTTCAATTCTGGAATTTCTATTTTTGATAATATCTGATCTAATTTTGTTGATTCTTCAAACATTCCAGTAGAAGACTCTACATCTATTTTAAGCACTTTCATTATATCATCATATAATACAGGACTGTTATTATTTAAATAGATTAGTTTGTCAAAATTATTCATTTTTGAACAATATAGCTGTATAAGAACATGGCATGGGGGCAATGCGCATTTATCTGAACTTACTTCTGCGGGATTCCAAGCTGTAACAAGTATTCTTCTGTCATTGGGATTTTTCTTGATTGTGTCTATAACGTTTTGAAGCTGATCTATTTCATGTTTGTATATTTCTGTTTCTACAAAATTAGCTTCTTCTTTTTCTATAAATTCCCATTTCCGCCATTGTTTGCCATAGAGTTTGCCACAATCACCATCATCTTCATAGTTATTTCTTTTTATATAATCTGCATAGTTTCCATCCCAGAATTTATTTTTAGCATATATTTTCTTTAGATCATTGATATTGGATGAACCAGATATGAACCATAGTAATTCTGATAATATTGAAAGAACTGGCATTTGTCGTGTAGTAATTATTGGAAATCCTTCATATATAGAAAATCTAAGCGTAGTTCCAAAGATAGATTTAGTGTCTACACCAGTTCTGTCAGATTTAGTTTCTCCATTATCTAAAATATTTTGCAATAAGTCTAAATAGTTTCTCAAAGTTTAGCATACTCCTTGTCAGAAATTTCTTGAGTAATTTCTACAATGTATGTAATTTTGTGTTTATCATTTTTAAGAGTGAATCTAAACTTTCCATCTACATAGTTCACATCAGAAGATTTAATTTTAGCATTAAATTTCTTTTCTTTATCTGATTTGACTAATGGATATATCAAAGAATCTGAAAATCTTGTTAGCAAATTGTACAGGAAATTCTTATATGCTTTTCTGTTTTTATAAGTCATTAACATTAGATATCCTCCTTTATGATAAATTTTTCGCCATTCTTGCCTGCTTCATAAGCTTTCTTTAGTAGATCTGGTATCTCTGTCATGAAAGCTAAATCTCTTCCAAGTATCATGTCTTCTGGTGAATCACATTCATCTGAAGCAGAGCAGAAATGATGTCCATTTATTTTTAAACTATAGTAACTATCTGATGATTCAATTTCTATTTTCATAGAACCTCTCTAACAAATAGTGCAACTTCTATTTTTTCTCCGCATTTCATTGATAGGTCCGATAGTAATTGTTTAATAATAACTTTATCGTTTTTGATAAACTTTTGCTCTGATAGACAAACTTCTTTGAACCATTTATTCAGCTTTCCATCTACAATTTTCTGTAATAGCTCTTGTTTATCTGTTTTAAATCCTCCTTTTTCTGTCATTTCTTTCATAGTCACAATAGATAATAGATTCTGCTGACTATTCAGCTCTCTTTCAGAAATATCTTCTTTAGAGACATACAGTGGATTTTCAGAAGCTATCTGCAGACATAGATCGTTTCCAAGAACATTAAACTCATCAGTTTTGGCCACAAAATCAGTTTGACATTTTAGTTTTAACAGAACTCCAATTTTCTTGTTAGCATGTACATATGTGAAAATTCTACCTTCAGAAGTAGTTGCATTGTTGTTTGTCAGAATCTGAATACTCTGTTCTTGCAGCCATCTGATAGCTAGTTCTATATCATTCTCTGTTTTTTCTAATGCTTCTTTACATTTTGCAACAGACACATTAGTTCTCTGTCTGAATTCTTTTATGATGTCAAGATTGTTCATTTTAGTCCTGCTTGTTTATTCAAATATTTCATGAACCAAATTCTAGCTGCTGTGCTAGCATCTCTTGTCATATCTTTTGGCTCTAAATTATTTGACTGTAATGTGTCCATTTCCTCTTTAATAATATCATTTACAACCCATTTTAGAAATGCACCAGTTCCTTTTACGTCTGGCTCAAGTGAATTTTGAGTAAAAACATATTCTATACCCTGTAAAAGTCTAGAATCTGTCACAGTATATGCAATAAATTCATTAATAGAATTCATCTTTTCTGTATCTACTTCAGCAAGCTTTTTAACTTTAGAAGAAGAATGTTTCATCCCTTTACTTTTAAATGTAATTCTTCCAGTTTTGTTACTGTAGTTGCAAAAAACGATTCCTTCTCCTATTCCCTCTTTGCCAAAATATTTACCTACAGGACAGCAAGCTTCTACTTCTTCTGTCATTTTCACAATTTCATTCTGCGATCTTTCAGGATAGTTAAAATCAATATCTATTGAATATGTTTTAAATTGATGAACATTATAAATTCTATTTTCATTGCTATGAATATTTTTATATTGATCATCTGTTAGCCAATAAGCAAATACAGACTCTTCTTCTATAGCACTCATTGGAGTAATTTTAACTCCAAAAATTAAAAACATTTTTTCAAGTCCAGATATTGCTACTCCACCCTGAATGTTAGACCCTGCCCACTCTCCATAGATTGTAATAATGTCATCTTGTAAACTTTTAGTATCTTCATCTATTTGTTTGAACAATTTTAAAAAAACATCTTCATTAGATTTTACAAAAAATGCAAATCCAGCATTGTCATGTTCTACAGATACATTATGATTTCTTGCCTGTGCCCATATTTCTGTACCGTCGAAGGATACAGCTGCATGTGTCCCGTGAATTTTGCAAGTTCCAGTAAATGTAAGAGTTGGCAGCATTACAGATGGATCATAGATCGCATCTCCATTTTCATCCTTACCTTTATATCTATAAGATAGCTGCACTCCTTTAATTACATTTCTGAACTGCTCAATTTCAGGAAATTTAATGAATTTTTTCATTTAGTTTCTTCTCTCTTGCATAATCTTTCATTGCTGCTTCTTTAGTTTTAAACGGACCACAAGATTGAGAATAACCATTGAACCCATCCTTAGGAGGGTAATAGACTATCCAACTCCAAGTGTTCCAATATGTGCATTTATAATAAGCTACAGTTCTTTGAGTTCTGATTTTTGTTTTCATTTATTATAAAAAATTGTTTATCATAGTTTAGAATATTTTATAATTCTATATTTTATTACAAGATTTCTATATTTTATATGATCATTGCATATCAACATTTTAATATATGATCTTGCTTTTTTTCTAGTATGGAATGACGCTATTATAAGTGAATTGTCAATATCATAGTCTTCTATTATATAAGATCTAAAAATAGATTCTGAGATGTTGCAATATTTATATTCTACAACCCATACATTTTTCATATATTGTATCTTCTATTTAATAGTGATTATTTCAATTATCTGAATCATTGTCATCCAAAACCTGAATACCCTTCATGTATGTCCGATATGTTCCATTGAACGTATAAGTCCAATTGCACTCATCCACAAGATCATTCATCCAAGCTGATACTTCAGCTTGAGTTACAAAATATCCGTCATTTCTCAAACTTTTCTTGACATCAAATGTTGTAGTGCTACCATTATTTTCGATAAAAGTTTCTGCAACTGTTTTGACATCATCTCTTGTAACATTTGGCTTGCTCATGACTGGAACTCCTTGTGGAATTGGTTGAGTATTTACTACAGAAACTACTCTACTTCCATTAAACATGTCAAGCAAATCATTTTCATAATACTTTAATACTTCATTTGCAACTTTTAAACTGTTAAAATATACAGTCATAAAACTTCTATACATTGGAGCTCTGACAGCATATACTCGATTCATTTCAGTATTATATTTGATGATATATCTTTTTTCTTGTGAATTGTTCCAATCAGGCTGCCAATCATTCTCCACAACCTGCTGTTCATCTGAAATTGCTTCCAATAATCTGAGTTTAGCATCATTAAATTTTGACACTTTCATTTCCTTTCTATATTATAAAGTTTGAAACCCTAAACATAAAATATGCAATAAACAAATGACGAAAATTGCATACAATAAAAATCTAATCAATTTCTTAAACACTTTTTTCTCCATGGTGATCTATTGGTTTAAACATTTTCTTATTCATTGTCTCTTTTACTTGGTCAAAATGTAGTGGTGTAAAATTGTGGCAATCTACTCCAACATCAAAACTTAAAGAATTAGGATCATCTAGTAAAGAACCATGACTATGTCCATATAAATGCCAAGTTCCATAGTGAGATTTATGCCATTTTTTCATAGCATAATGGCAAAGTGTGATTTCCCGTCCATTTACTTTGATCTTCTTATAGTTTTCTGTAATTGAACCAAAATATTTGTAACAATCTTTCTTGTGCTTATCTATATATCTGTCATGATCTCCAGTAATCAGATGAATAATTCCATTCAGCTTTTCTGTAAGCAGTTCTAATTCTGTAGCGCTATTTATAAAAGCAAAGTCTCCTAAATGATAAACAGTATCAGCTGGGTTGACTACAGCATTCCAATTTTCAATCATTGTGATATTCATCTCTTGCACAGAATTGAATGGACGGTTGCAATATTCGATTATTCTAGCATGCTGGAAATGGCTATCGCTCGTGAAGTATGCCTCAGACATTTTCTTTCTCATATTTAGCTTTTAATAGAGCTAATGTTCTCTTTTCTCTCAACTCTTCTTGTCTCTTCTGTTCTGCTAATTTTTCAGCATTTAATCTATCTCTTACAAATTGAGCTTTGTTTATTCTTTCTGTCTCCAATTCTACTATCTCAGCATCTGGTTTATTAAAATATAATAATGGTATATCTTCATATGCATTATCATCAGAATATCTGTGATGACTTAGATAGTACCTGATCTTGTTTCCATCTAATTCTATATCGTTTACATAGTAGTCAATATTTTTAGTTTCTAGAGCTAAAATTAATAGTGCTATCCTACCTGATTCTTTTGTTAGCTCTTGATATTCGTTATATGTTTTAGCTACATCAGTAGATTTCATCTAAACCTCGACTATATATTTAATTGTTGTCTGTGCAACGTTATAAACCATAAATTCATCATTTCTCAAATCTGCTCCCCTAAGAGCAAAAACAGAATCGTAGTTTCCCTTTGCTTTCAAATTTTTCTCATTAAGATTATAGCAATCAGAAGAATGCTTTTGAATCTTATACTGATTTCCAACATGCACATCATAAAGAGAAAGAAGTCCAGTATCTGCAGTTCCACCAGTCCAACAACTTCCTCTTTTAGAAGTATAACCTAAACTCTTCTGAAATTTATTTGCAAAGTAGATTGAATTCCCAAACATCGCACCAGTAGATACTGCATTTGATGGCCGAATCAAAAGTCCTGTGTCCAAAATATTCCACCAATTTTCATTTCTACTTCCATGCCAGAATGTCTGAACATCTTTATTTGCAGCTTTTTCAATCCATTCATTAAATCTCTTCTGAGTCTTCACATTCTCAACTCTGAAAGCAGATATAAACGTGTTGGCATTATCTTGCATCTTCATTCTGATAGAGTTAACTTCATTCTGTTCAACTGTGTACATTTTGACTCCAATTGAATCAAGAATTGTCATTCCCTTTGACTCAATAGAAGTAGAATCATCTTTGATAGAAACCTGTCCTTTCATAACATCAAGAGTATCTTGTTCTGAACTAACAAGTCTTCTAACTGTTTCAATATTCTGATCTGTAATGACAGGAAAATTGAATATGAAATTCTGAACCTTGTTCATCTTCCTTGGGATTACAGTATAGAGATTGAGCAGTTTTGTATTTACGGGCTGTGTAACATTTCCAATTGCGAGCATGTTTGAAATTTCATCAACAATTCTCTGTGCTTCATCTACTTGTTGCATTGTAACATTAGATACTGCAACTGTATAGTTGTCTGAAATGCTTCTCTTTGCAAATGCTTGAAGCTTGTTGATGAATGTTTTAATCAGCGGATTTGTAATATCTATGAATCCATTAGGAGACTGAACAGTTTCTGCAAAAAGAGTGGTCACATCTTTGTAACCCTTCTTGATCTTTGACTTGTAGAGAGGTTCCCATTTTTCAATCGGATAGTTTTCTTCAGTAAATCTGCCTCCCACGCGGCCATAATTAACTTTAAAACTACCAGTGCCAGAGTCAAACATCTGATATTCTTTGTTATTGTTTTGATCCGTCACCATTATGAGCTTTACAACTTTCTTGAACTCTTTTGATTCTTCACTCATTTTGTATCCTCATGAATGATGAATTGAAACTATTTTGTATGATTTAATATAAACAATCTATGAGCAAAAGTAAACAGTTTATTTAGATTTTTTCATCAATTCCACATAAATTTTTTTACATGCTTCTGTACCATTCATCGCTGAATGAGGCTTATTCTCTCGTTTATGCCCAAAATGTTCTAAAATGCAATCCAAAGAGTAATATTTTAATCTCAATGGCCAAGCCAAAGATATTGTATCTATCCAAGTGTATGAAGTAATCTCTACTCCATATTGTCTAGATGAATATGTTATAAAACTTCTGTCAAATGATGAATTATGAGCTACAAATGCAGATCCTTTTGTTATTGATTCAAATTCTTCCCAGAATGCTTTTGTTTGCAGCTGAGCAGACTTTTTCCATTCTGTCAAAACAAATCCATTCACAGCAGAAGCAGAAGGATGCATTCTATGCAGATATACAGGAAGCAATTTTCTATACCACCTGCAAAGCTCTTTAGAGCAGTCAGCATTAGTTTTTATTAAAGCTATTTCTATAATTTCATTAAATTCTGGTAAGAGACCAGTAGTTTCTATATCTATGAAGCAGAGATTTTTCATCAGTTAGCATTCTTATCTTTATGAGCATGTGCAATCTTGTTCATCGCTCTGTCAATTTCATGCATGACTTGTTCTGTTGGAGCAGATACATATAGAAAATTTTTAATATAACTGAATAGTTCAACAGCTTCATTGTGCACCAGAGTATAGTCTATTGATTGTTTCATTTCTATTTATCCAATTTTTGACAAGTTGTGGAGTTATATGAAATAGTTTGTCTTTTTGTTTATCTTCAATGTCATTCCAACTGAATCCACTAATTTCTGATATGCTAGTTATTATTTTTTGATTTTCTGGAGATTCTATAATGACTGATTTTTAACTATAGAATAACTCCAGATTTTATTTTCTATAGTTACTTTTTTAAGTTTGTTGCGTCTCATTTTGTGTTTTCGGGTATTTCGCAAATTGGTGGCATGTTCATTTTATGAGAATTGCTTGTATGGAATTTAGAATAAATATCTAATACTTCTTTTGATCTATCATCTAAATCTGCTACAAGATGATTATAATCTTGAATTGTCATAAAATTTTTATGTTCGTTAAAATTCATTGCCCATTCAAGTTCTTCATATGAAGCTCCAATATGATCTTCATCAGACCTTCCATCTTCCCAAAGACCATCTGTTGGAGTAACTTCAATAATTCTCTTATCAATATTCATCCATTTTGCAAGTTCTCTAACTTCTGTTTTTGTAAGTTTTCCAATAGGACTAATATCTACTCCTCCATCTCCATATTTTGTGAAAAATCCCACTCCATAGTCTTCTACATAGTTTCCAGTTCCTACAACTAAAAGTTTTTCATCTGCTGCAAAATTATAGAGTGCACACATTCTGAGCCGAGACTGTAAATTTGCCATAGCAAGTTTATTCTGAACTTGATTGATTGGTAATACTCCTTTGAAAGCGTTGAAAACAGTCTCTAAATAAATGATTTTGGGCTCTGCACAATCATAAGTATTTCTAAGCCAATATGCATGAATAGCTGAAAGCTCGTCCGGTTCAATGGGCTTAGTGGGTAATCTAACAACAACAGTTTTCTTACCAGTCATTGCACACAGAGTAGAAACTACAGCAGAGTCAATTCCTCCTGAAATTCCTATAATAAAACCATTCATATTAGCTTCGTTACGGTAATCTGATAACCACTGAACAATATGATTTGTAACTTTTTGACAGTTCATATTTATCCTTTCTATCATTTGCTTTATACTCTATTTATGATATAGACTATGGGTTTACCTATAAAACTAAATGCATAATATGTAAACCAAAACATTATCGCTAAAATTTTATATAATAAGAGTGCTGTATATGGTGCTATGAGCAAAGATATAAACATCATTTCTAACAATTGATCTAGATTTAAGTACTCTTCCATCATGTCATACCAAGAAGGCTTATGATAATTATTATCTCTGATAGGAATAGAATCTCCATCATAAAATGCAAATCTACCATCATATTTATATTTTTGATAAACGATAAGTAAAAGTCTAAACATGAAAAGAGATATAGCTGTTAAAATATAACTGTAGATTGTCATAGATTATCCTTTTCTATTAAAAATGTCCAAAAATTTATGTTCTCTTATTATTTAAGCAAGTATTTTTTGAGTTTTTAAATTTTTGTTTTGAAGATTTTGTCTCCTTGAATAAATTTTATTAAATTTTGTTAAAAAATGTTATGTTTTAAAAATATAAATTGGAGAAAAGTAAATGTCATCTCCCATCTTCTTTAAATTTCACAAAAACTGGAAAGCGCAATGAATAAACTGTTGTATTTTCACTTGTTGTTACATTCTGATATTTAATTTCGACTATTTTACCTATATATTTATCTCTATTGTTCCAAATCATATCTCTATCTTGATCACTGAATCCAGATCCACAACTTGATCTGACAAATTTACCCTCGATTTCTCCTTCTACAAAAATATTGCCCAAAGTATTTGAATTTTTGCCATTTCCAAGAGCAAAGCCCGTAATTTGTAAGTCTTCCTCTTTAAACATTTTAACTTTCAGCAAATTATTATCACGATCCCATGAATAATAATTATCGGGAGATCTTAACATTGCTCCCTCGAACCCAGCTTCAACAAACTTTACACAAATCTTTTCAATCTCTTCTTTTGTATTAGGAATTACAGAATAGTTAATTGGAATTACATATTCATATTTTTTCCAATTAACTCTTTTCAGAACCATCACCATGTCATTTGTATTCTTGAAATTACTACTTCCTACAGCAAATACATTGAACTTGATCTTCTTCTTATGATCATCATTTACGTTTCTATAAGACAAAACATATCCCTGAATTGTCTCAAATGGAATGTCTGGTGAATAAAGTTCTCCGTCAATGAATTCAAAATCATTGTCTTTGCATATTTCATTAAGCTCTGCAATTACATGATCAAAACCTGTAATTTCTGTAGCACCTCTTGTATAAGCTACTCCAGTTTTGAGATCATAATTTATGTCTAGATTGTGTGGATGTTTTGTATTGAATAATGTACATCTCAGCCCATCGTACTTTTTTGAAGCAAACCAATACTTCACTCCATAATCTCTACCTTCTTCCCATTTATTTGCAAGCTGAACTTTATATTCTTTGATGAAATCCTTGCCATAGACCTTCTTCAATGAAGTAGAAGAGATTCCAATCTTGAATCCTTTTTGCAGAATGCATGTAAAAATTTCTTGAGTTTCTTTTGTACACTCCATCATCAGGTCATCGATTGCATCTTTTGCTGCATTACCAGTCAGCTTTCTGCTCTTCAACTTTTCTTGTAAGTCATAGAATTCATGCCACTTCTCATGAAATGTATCACATCCGGTAACAGATGTTTTGATTTTATTGACATTAAAAATTTCAAATGGATCATAACAGAGTCTAAAAGCTTCTCTGATTTCTGTATCAGATGAATACTTGCAGAGAATGGCCAACTTTTCATTTGTTCCAGTAGAAGCTTTGATCTCTGAGATTAGTTTTTCCATTTTTGCTTCCTATAGTTTATATGATTATTTTTGTATAGTTAAATATAAACAATCTACACTTAAAAGTAAACAGTTATATTGACATATCCTTCAATAAATTGATCCAAGCTACAGCTACAATAGAAACACAAATAACTACTACAATCCACACTAGTGCTTCTGGCCACCTCATGATAAAACTCCTTATGTAAAGAAAGTCAATGAATCTTCTTCTATGATGATTCCACACCGTTTCAGCTCTATAATCTGATCTTCTGTTATGACTTCTGCTAATTCTTCTAAATTGATGTTCAGATAAAATATATCATGCTCAGCAGCTGCAATCATGTCAGAATCTTCTGATTGCAGCTCACTCAAAAGTAACATAGCATGAAGGTCTGGTCTATTACTTCTTTTATTTTCTATTTTATGAAACTCTAGATATTCTTCATCATGCTTATCAAACAATTCCAGCATTTCTGATAGATCCATATCTACTCATCTCCTTCTTCAATTTTAGAATCGAATTCTTCAGCATCTTTTAAATCTTTGATCTGCCTAAGATTTCTTCTGAGCTCTTGTCTAAATCTTCTATTGTGATTCTTTTTATTTTTTTCAACTACATAGTCTGCACTATTAGAATCACTATTATTAAAACCCTGTTTTTGCTTCCTCAACTCATTTCTCCTTCTTGAAATTTAATTTTAGTATTTTCTGTAGCCTTAAACTTGTTATATTGACAATAAATTTTTGCCATTTTCTACCAATTTCAGTAAATTCTTTTTCAGTCAACCATTTTGTATCTTTTGTTTCATAGTGAGGCTCATCAAAATCATCTATATTGTGAACACTGCAAGCATATACAGTCATTGGATTGAATTTGCCTATTTTATGTATATTTTCTATATTTGTTTCTTTTAATCCTAATTCTTCTTTTCCTTCTCTAATAGCAGCATCTAATTCTGTTTCTCCGTCATCTATCATTCCTTTTGCTATCTGATATTCTAACGATCCAAAATTTTGATCACTCGGTCTCATGAACAGAAAATGAAACTCATCATCTTTTATATAAAATGGAATCATTGCAGCTCTATTTTTCTTTTCATCTACAGACATTCGATTAAATCCTCTTTTGGAATTTTAACTCCATACACTTTGCCAATACCGAATAAATTGCAACAATATAGACCATTTGGCTGAGAAGTGATTTCATCTAAAGAATTAACAGCAAGAGTCTTCTTAATATCTGGTCCATAATGAACAGGATATGTTCTATTAGAATGTTTTAGTTTAAACTTTTTCATCTTCAGATTCCTCCTCGCCTACAAATAGATTATCATTTTTAAAAATGTGCAACTGATAAGAATCTGTATTTTTTGAAAATAGCTTTGACCACATGCTTTTCTTAGCTATGACTGCAACATATTCTTTGTCTAATTTTAATCTCAATTCCTCAGTAATATGTTCATCGCAAGCAAGACGTAATAAAACAGCAGATTTCACTTTGTTAAATTCTTCTTGCATTTGCTCTAAATCTAATGACCATATACTAGGCATACTAAATCTCCTTAGATGACTCATGTTTAGATGTTAGATCTTCATCTGGAATTTCAATGTTGAAAACCATTCTGTCTGATCTGTGCAGAGTGAATAGATTTGTATTTTCTTTGAGTAATACATCTTTTCTGTTAAGTTCAATTTGTCCCACAATAGACTTATTTTTATAGTTTCTATTCTTAACATCATAACCAGAAACATGATAGAAATTATATGTCTTAGATTCTTTAACTCTGTGAATGGTTCCAGTGATGTAGTAGCTCATATTGTCCTTTCAGTATTTTGTTATTTATAATATTTTAAATATAAACAATCTATACTCAAATGTAAACAACTATTTTTAGAAAATATTAAAAGCTACACATAGATATTATCTATACATAACTTTTTTAACTCATTTTATTGTTGCATCAAAACACCCTTTTAAGCAGTTTCAACGGCTTCATTCATTGAACTCATTACTGCTGCTCCACATCCAGAACAGAATTTATTTGAGCTTTCATTTAAAGCATCAGTTAGTTTAATATTGAGCAAATTTATATCTTGAAAATCAGATTGCCATATTTTTACAAATTTACATTTTAAAATATTTATTATATTTTGTTCTCTAATGTTGTCTCTTTCTATCTATTCATTATTGAATAGATGTTAATTGCGGGAACATTCAGATTTTAACTGAAATTACCAGGGTTTGGAATCCTGCATTTTGTCTTTTAAACTATGTTCCCATGTTTCATTTTAATACAAACTATACAAATTTTAAAAAATAGTTCCAATCTTCTCTATTTTTCAGATCAACAACCTTTTGAAATTTATTGATCCATTGTGGTTTAGATGGCTTTTTTAACAGCTTAAAACCAACTTCTTCTAAACTTTTGTTGCCTTTGTATTCATTGCAGTTTTTACAACATGCAACACAATTAGAAAAACTGCTACTTCCACCAGAAGCTTTCGGAATTATATGATCAATTGTTAGCATATCTATATTATATTTTTTATAACAGAATTGACAAGTATAAGAATCTCTCTGCAGTATAGATGCTCGACTATACTTGACAAAATAACTTGGTAATTCATCTGTTCTATGAACTATAACAGAAGGAGCTAAATGTTTATATTTTGGAGAATGAACTATATGATATTTATCTTCTGGCAATCTATCTGATATTCTCACTAATTCGTCATAATCAATAGCTGAAAGTTTTGATCCTACTAAATTGTTAAACTTGTCATATACATCTTCTGTAAGAACCATTTTAGCATAATTCTTATATATTAGTCCGAAAGCTGTTCTTACATCTGTAATGTTCAGAGCAATCCAGCTCCTGTTAATACAGAGAGTTTCCCTATTCAATAAAGAACTCATTTTATCAATCCCAATTTAAAAAATCTGAATGCTCTAAACAGACGCATCTATCATATTTAGCACTGCCAAGCATAGATTGATTAATGATGCCTAAGTCTAAACATGCTTGACAAGGAATAACTTTATAGCAAAATGCACAAATTATTCCTTTTTTTTCAGCAGTTCTAATAACTGGACATTTACAATTGCACTTTTCGCTGTATACATAACTGAAAATATGACTAAATGCTAATTTTATTCTTTCATTTTTAGCAGTACTATAACTCATTTTGCTGTTTTCTTTCTATTAGCAGAACTAGTTTTTTTATCCCAACTTTTTCTATTTCTATATGTAAATTTTGGTTCGATAATCTCATCCACCCAGCCATATTCTAGAGCTTGCTCGCTAGAAATGTACCATTCACGCTCTTCGTTAATTTTAGCTTCTATTTCTTTTTCAGACAAATTTGACTGTTCGCTTAAAAGTTTTAGAATTCTTCTCCATAGATCTTCTAAATTTTTAGCATGGCTTAATGTAGATTTAGCATCTGCATCAACTATTCCAGCACTGATATTATGCATCATCAAAGTTGTATTTTTATAGCAATATCTTTTTAGACCAGAAACTAGAATTATAAATGCTCCAGAGCAACATTCTCCAATACCAATGGTTCTTACAGCACAAGTACCAGATCTTATATAGTCAGATATGAACATTGATACTTGAGCATCACCACCTGGGGAATTTATGTATAGATCAATAGGTTCTTTCTCTTCTTTAATTTTTAACAATTCACATTGTAACCATACTGTCTCTATAGCATTTTCTGTGATCAGACCATTCATTATTACATATCGGTTATCTAAAGCTGCTTTTTTGCATTCATATATGAGACTATTATCTGGATCATCAAATTTTTCATCAGCTTCAAGATCATATTGCATGCTCTTCACCACAGTCAACGTCTCCTAAAATTAATGGGCAGAAAATTTAATCTCTGCCCATTTTTACATCTTTTAGCATTACATATATTCTACAGATTAAATCCTACAGCTATTCTTTGAAGTTTTGAATCTCTGATATCTTCAAAATTATACGCTACATAAACATGTTTTGTCATGTTTAGAGAAACTACTCCAACATTGTCAAACTTATGAACATCTAAAGTTCTGTCAACATTCCAAGAAGTCTTCCAGAATAGTTTTAGATCTCTGTTAGCATAATTAAATGTTGCCCACGATACTAATATTTTATGATCTACTTTGGCAAAATTCTGATCTAAATCTTGTTTATATCCTAAATTTGCAGAAAAATATTTTGTTACATTTGCACCAACACCAAGTACATACTCGTGATACTTTACTGTATCATATGTATATTTGTATGAACCAGATAGATTTACTAGAGATACTCTTCTTGATAAGTCTACTGTTCCATTTGCTCTGTATTTTTTACCATTGATATGCACATATTTGCCATAAATTGCTACTGCAACTTTATTGACATTCAGATTATGATTTACAAACAAGCTTTTTTGATCAACTGAATTATCTTTCATCCAAGAAAAATCAGCATTCAAAGCATGAGCAAACTTAGGTAAAGCTATTAATGACAGTGTAATTGCTAAAATTGTTGCGAATATTTTCATATATTGTACTCCTCTATTCAATGATTTCTAAAATTGTGAATTTTTTGCTTATGGGAACTGTGTATACCAAACTACTTGTCAGCATGATATCTTTAAAATAGTCATTATTTTCATCTAGAAATTCTAAATCAAATATCACCTCCTTAGGATTTATTTCTTCTCTTATCACTATTCCAAATTGATTTGCTGAGTCTTCTTTCTTTAAAGCATTCTTTCTTGCTGTATTGACATCTTTGTACCATTCAAAGATAGTTGTTTCTATATTTTTTTTCTGCTTCATGTCATTAAAATTAGCATATGAATTGCTGTTTCTGTTATCAGAAAGTATTAATCCTTTGTAGAGAATATAGCTGTCTGAATCGACAAATTCTTGTATCCTACCTGACATATTTATAACTTCATTAATATTTTTTTGCTTTCTAGTTAACCATTTCAAAATTCTATAATATTCTAGAGTTTTGTTTTCTACTATTATATCAGATAAGTTCATATGTTTAAATTTTATACAACTAAGTGTTTATATTTTATACAGTTATAGTCTTTTAAATTTAATTTGTTCAATCGTAGAAATTTAAATCATAAAATTTGTACATCCACTATTCAGCTAATATTAAATATTAGTGAGCTTTTAAACTTGTACCTTAATATGTTTTACCAAAACTTGTAACAAACGTAAAAAAGTCATTAATGTTTACTGCTTTGTCATCATTAAAATCTCCACGAAGATCTGAATCAGACCAGTATTCTTGAAAAATCCAAAAGTCTTGCAGTGTTACAACTCCATCTGCATCAAGATCTGGAATTGGTGCTGCAACTTTCAAACTTTCTTTAACATCTGTAAACTTGCCTACAAGAATATTTGGAAGTTTAGTATTTGCATTCTTTCCATTTACATATAGAATATTTCTCATTTCTAAACTATTTAGGGGTTCTCTTCCCAATGATTTTCTTGCAGAACTTATATTTGTTGCTATAGCTCCTGCAAATGCTCCTGCAACAGAGGTTCCTCCAAAACTACTTGTATACCATCTATTTTTATTTGTACTATTTACAAGATCTCCTCTACCACAAGTTGTGATATCTACTCCTGGACAGCATATATCAACCCTTGAACCATATGAAGTAATACCAGAAGGGCCTATATAATCATCTTTTATATAAGCTGCCGCAACAAAAATAGCACCAGAATCTCTAAAATTTCTATCAAATTTTCTTCCAAATTTTAGATCATCTAAATCTGTATTTGTATTCCCGACTGGTTCTATTACAATTATTCCTTTATCAATACAATATTTTATTCCATCATATACATAATCTGCATATTCAACTGGAACATGTTCATTATTAAATTGTAAAGCACATTCAAAAAATATTACATCACCTTTACTTAATTTATCTCCTGCAGTTAATAAAGAATCCAATAAATTATATGTGCTAGCAAAGCTTATTTCTGCATCTTGACACAACCCATTTATGCCAAATTTATTATTTTGTGCAGCTAATATCCCAAGAACTTCCGTACCATGATCTGTATAGCTGTCTCCATCTATCATAGGTCCATTTATAAAACCAACATGTTTCCATATTAAATCTTCATGTAAAAAATTACAATTACCATCTATTATACAGACTTTAATTCCAGAACCAGATAAATCTTTTCTCCATAGAGGATAATTCAAAGATTTGATTATTTGTGCCCAATAAGAAGTTAAATCTGGAGTTACATCATTCTCTTTCAAGTCCATGATTACTGCTGTACTAACTTTTGTTGGTTCTTCATGATAGCTATCTATATATTGTGAATTTTTTGTAATTTGATCTAAAGAATCTACTGAAAAATAACATTTTAGACTATCAGAAACATTTCTATGCTCATATGGAAAATAGAAATCCTCTGATTTTAATTTTAGTATCAATTCTTTTGTATATTGTTTTAACTTTCCTATATAGCGCATTTAATTTCTCTATAATGTTTTGTTTTCTAGTGCTAATTGTAATTCTGTTAAAAACAAGTCAGACACACATGCAATCTGACATAGCAAGATTCATTTTCGAGATGTGAAATTTCTACTGCATCTCTTTTAAGTATATTTCTGCCAAGAGTTCCTTGAATGAATTTCTTGCAAACATCACAAATGTATTTAGTTTCTTTCATCTGCTGTTTTTCTATTTAGCAATTTTACTTTACTTGGATGAGATAGTTTAAAATCTTCTTCTATATCTTTTTCTACATCTTCTCTATAGCCAAAATAACCTTTCAGATATCTTTTGCATCTAGCATTGAATTCTATTTCATCATTTTCTTGTAAATTTAGTTTAGCAAACCCTTTTGTATATGAGAACCATAGATGATCAGTTAAAATGTTACCTTCAGCATCTTTTACATCTTTCAGAAGTACAGTCTTTTCTGGTCCTCTATAGCCATTTTTAAGTCCAAATCTAGAAAATGTAGCTGTGAATTTTAATCTTTCTTCTTCTATTTTTTCTAATTGTTCTCTCATTTAAAAACTAAATAAACTCCCAATGTTTTGTTTCTTGTCGAGCTTTAGGCATTTCTATATTTAATAGATTGTTTTCCCAATTCTGTTTTTGTTCTGAATCTAATTGGTCATATTCTAACTTTAGATTCCAAATACTCTTACAACTTTCGTGATTCTTGCATAGCGCAGAGCATCCTGAAAATTTTTCTTTTTCTTCTATTAAATGCATAACTTTCATTCTATTTTCGACATCATTCCAAATATCTATAAAACTCCTCTTATAAACATTGCCATATGAATACTTCAGATGCCCACGAGTATTAGGACACACAAAAATTTCTCCTTGAGCACCTATACATGGAGTTAACTGACTACCATAGCATTTCTTATAGTGTCGACCAAAGTGAATAGGATCATCTATTAAGTCATTCAACTTATATTCGTTGATCTGAAATTTGTCTCCTAATATTTCTTTTGCTTGCTTTAATAGTGGTTTTATATCAGTTTCCCAGAATTCTACTTTTCTTTGAGTTTCTCCTTCTTTTTCTACACTGATTATTTCTGGCTTATATTGACAATAATCTACATCATAATTTTTAAACATGTTAGCAAAATCAATTATTTCAGTATAATTGTCAGGAGTTATAACAAATCCAGTACCTATTACTGTTTTGCTATTTATTCGCTTTTTAGTTTCTATTAATTTAGACAGATTAGATAGCATTTTATTCCAATCTGTATTCTTGTTAGTAACTCTAATTCTATTATATGTTTCTTCTGTTCCTGAATCTATTGAAAATCTGATCCATTCCATATATTTGCACATAGATTCAAATAGATCAAATTTATCTAGCATTACACCTGCTGTAAATATACCCATTTTAATGTCAGAATTTTGTCCAATATATTCTAGAACGGGTTTAAATGCGGGTGAAATTGTCGATTCTCCACCCCCTGTGAAGTTTGTGCTGCGTACTCCAATGCTTATAAGATCTTTTGCTATTTCTAATGCTTTTTCTTTTTGCATTATAGATCTGTCAAATGTTTCAGAATTCTTATATTTATCGAAATGAATATGCGCTGACAGGCAGAAGAAACACGAGTGCATACAGCTATTTGACAAGTCCCACTCTATAAGCACTGGAGGTGGATGATTTCCTTTTATTAGCTCGATTGTTCTATCTATATTAGCTATTATTTTTTGCTGAGGAGAGAAGATTTTTAAATTTTTCATATTAAATTCAATTCTTTCATTTTGCTATTATCCCATATCTCTATTGGAACATCTATATTGTTTTTAGCAAAAATGAGTTTATTTTTTGATTTTTCATCCATGTATCCTTTTACTTCTATTATTTTTGTAAGTAAATTATTTTCGAATATAAAGAAATCTCCTCTATAATGATTGTTTTTATCTTGCACTACATTCATATATTCGTATTTCCATACTATATTATTATCATCTAAATAGCAACTTTTAGCTCCCAAGACGATCTCATCCAAATATCATTATAATATCCACCTTTGCCAATGCCTGCATTTTTATATGCTGGCTCGCCATAATGATGATGATTTTCACCTCTCAAATGATCATTACAATGCTGTTCCCACATTTCTAAAGCTTTTTCTCTACCATATTTATCTGTCCAAATATCCAATATAGATATACCATACATAGGATTTCCTTCTCCTACATACAGTATCTTATTCCTTTCACTAGTTTTTATAGATATTGCTTTTAATCTATCATCTGTATCTTTAGTCAATCCTTTATTCCAATTTGGACTTATTATATTTGAGCAAGACATGCAATATAATTCATTCCTACCTATCTCTTTATAGCAAAAAATACATCTACCTTTGCAGTCTTTGCATATATAAGTATTATTGTTCCATGACAATTTATTTCCACAATACATGCAAAGTTTATCTATAGTGGGAACATGTCTGCATTCTGGGCACGCATCATAATCATATTTTATTGTTAAATAATGTAATACTTTATTACAAAATCTGCATCTTTTTCTATCATTGTCTACACACTCACAGCATCTAGTTCGCTCTTTTGAAGAATTATTACCTAATTTATTATTACAACTTTCACATCTTCTAATTATAATTAATTTTGATTTCTCCAATAAACAATGTTTGCAAACTCCATGGCTATTTTTATTACCTAATCTATTACTGCACCCTTCTTCTTTACAAAATCTTATCACTTTCTCTTCTCCATAAATAGAAATAGCTTATAGGTGTCTGAAAAATACAAATTACTGTACTTTTTCCTATAAGCTATTTCATTATTTATAGCTTGTATTTTTCAGACAATATAAATATATCTATTATAGAAGAAAAGACATTAAAAACTAATAATTTCTCCTTTTATTAAATCATGAATACAGATTTCATATCTTTTAAAGTTGTTGATTACTGTGATATCCGCTTAAATGATCTACATAAAAATCAAAATTATTTACACTTTTCAAACATGTTATATTTTCCATATCAAATAAATTATGCCCAGCTATATGTTCTCCTGGCTGCATACTAGAAAATATATATGGTACTTTTACAAATAGCTCTCTGTGACATAAATGTGCACTTCCATAAGCATTGTCTTTTGTAGTGCATTTATAGAATTTGTTATTGTGTTCATATAGTTGCATCTCTTCATCTATATCTAAATGATTACTAAATATATACTTGTTATCATTTTCTTTGAATTTTCCTTTATAATCTACTACTTGTTTAGCTGGTGAATTATATTTTATTAATCTTGCTTCTATTTTATCTATTGGTAATTGTTCTAATCTCTGTGGAGAAAAATAGATATTTGAATCAGTTCTCATTATAAGCTCTATATCATCTTTAATGTTTATATAAACAATCTGATCTGCATCATTATAGAAGAAAAATTCATATTTACTAAAATCTGAATCTACCTTATTCTGTACATATTTTACTATTTCGTGCCACAGATGATTTGGTGGAACTGTATGTTCATCAAATTTAGCTATATAAAAATCTAATTCAAGACTTGTAAGATCTTTGTAATCTATGTCATTTTGTACACCTACAACTATATCTGAAAACTGTTTCATAGATTTATAAGTTTCTATAAAGTAATCTATAGATTTTTCTTTAGGCAGAACTCTTGTATGTGGATAGTTATCTTGAGCATAGTATGGTAAAATAGATAGATATTTCAATTACAGTCTTCCATCTTTAGAGAATCTTTTAGCTTCATCTTCTATTACTTGTTTGCTCCTATTATAATCTGAAATCATCATTTCATAATCCATAGAATAGTCATTCTTCAACTGATACAAATGATACAATTCATGTCTCAAACTTTCTATTACGCTTGACAAATATCTTCCATTAACTTTAACATAGATTTGAAATATTCCGTTTACATCTTTTTCTAACAACCCTGAAGCTTTTGTGTTTATATGATCAACTAAATTTATGTCTAATTTGATACTTTGTATTTTCAATCTAGCTACTATATTCTTTACTGCTCTTTTAATGTCTTCAGTATAGCTTTTTACTTCTTCATTTTTTGACTTAATTCTCAGAATCATGTGTTCATCAGCTTTCTATAAATTTCTTTCATGTCATTGTTGCTATTAACTACATCTAAAATATCTTGATTATCTATTGACTTTATGTTTTGACAGACATAGTAGTGATGCAGAGCTTTACCATTAGTTTTGACTCTTGTATATGGATTTTCTGTAAATGAATCTGCATGAGCATGAACAAATGGTCTGTAGAAAACTATCTTAAAATACATCTGGTTCAAAAATGCTTCGAAATATTTTGGAATGAACAGACCAGGGTAGACAAAAGCATGTTGATGTCCTTCATAACCAAATTGATGATCAAAATCAGGGATAGAAATATGAACATATCCACCATCTATGCATATATTCTTTATATTAATTAAAGCATGATAAGGCGAAGATACATGCTCTAGTACTTCATAGATCATTACAAATTCAAATTTATCATACAGTTCAGATTTCTTATCTATTGTATCTTCTACGATATCTAATTTAAAGAAGTCATCTATTTCTTCTAAACCTTGCAGCTCTGCAAATATTTTTATGCTTTCATCTGAAACATCTGAAGCTGTAACATGATTGTCATATTTTTGTTTTATTTCTTTTGCTGTATGTCCGAAACCAGAACCTATTTCTAAAACTTTTTTGTGATGAGGAATGAGCTCTGATGGTAGCTCAAACTGTGTCCAATATTGTGTTATAAATTTTTCTACTCCTCCCAATAAAGAACTACCATACACATCATGAGCATTCAAATGTTATCTCTTTGAAAGTTCATTGTATGAATCTACTGCATTATCTATAGTTATGTCTGCTACCATGCCATGTTTTTTGATCTGTTCATTAGCAATTTGTCTAATCTCTACATCTTTTTTACTAACTTCATAAAGCTGAGCATAAAATGATCTTCCACCATGAGACTTGTTTCCAGAAAGTTTAGCATATTCTTTCAATCCCAAAGCTTGTCTAATAGCTCTTAAATCTCTTCCATTCATGTTACATTTTTCAGATCCTGAACATCCAAGCAGTCTGCCTAATTGATTTACTGAATTAGCTCTTTTTGCCCAAAATCTGATTTCTGATTTATCTATATTGTATAACATTCTGTGAATCCTTTTTATTTTATATTAATGATAGTTCTTTCATTTTTTCACCATCCCATACTTCTACAATACAGTGCTCTAGTATTTCTTTTAATAATAAAACTTTGAGCATATTTTCCATAGTAACATATCCTTTTACTTCAATTATTTTTATAAGTTCTTTCTTGTTATTATAAATGAAAAAATCTGGTAAGTATGAAACATTGTTCCATAAAATATATCTTTTTTCTTCATACTTCCATATTATATTATTGTCGTCTAAATATTTTGCTACTTTTGCTTCCCATGTAGATCTAAAACATATTTTTTTATATCTAGTTTTTATACCTCTCCCTATTTTGGAACTTAATTTTATAAAACCATTTCTGAAACCATTTTTTCTTGTCTCAGATATCTTATCTCTTGTTTCTTTACTTACTTCTTTTCCAAACATTGGATTATTTTCGCCTTTGAACTCTTCTCCTTTTCCATATCTTGGATTATTTATTCCTCTGTAGTGATCATTTAAGTATTGTTCATACATTTCTTCTGCTCTTTCTTGTCCATAATTATCTATCCAAACATCTTTTAAACTTCTATTATATCGAGGATTATTTTCGCCCTTTAATGATCCATTATCTCTTATTGTTTTAGAAGCTTTTAAAGATATATTTTTGTATATTTCTTTAACTTCGTCTTTATTTCTATTTTTCGTCCAATGTTCTATTTCTCCACTATCTATTTTTGCTTTTCTAAAACCATTCGATAATTTAGCATTTGGAAATTTTATTTTATATCTTTAATGTCATGTTGTGCTTTTTAAGATGTGATGCAGTTATAAAAGAAAAAAGCTTATACTCTGTTTTATCTTCTATACATTGTAAGCAATGTATTTTATCCAATTTATTCTCCAATAAAAATATTGTCAAACTATATGTTTAATAGATTTTTGATATCTATTAGCGCTCTGTAATAAATTTATGTTAGTATTAAATATAAATATGCTGACTTATAGCTTTTACAATTCCTGTCTTTACGAATCTGTTAGATGTCTGTATTATTAAGTCTGCTTCTTTGCCATAGTCTATAGCTTCTTTATTAGATATTGAATAGTCATAGTATAAGTTTTCATGGTTAACATAAACATAATTTGATTTTTCTGTAACTTTAAATTCTATATTTTTATCATCTAAATCATGTAATCCAAGAATTATTTGAGAAGTACTAAAACAATACTCAGGAGTACAAACAATTAAGATTTTCATTTATTTCTATAAACTTTTGACCATTTTTCTAATATTTCAAAATGTTCATAAAGCAATATTCCATCTTTTTTGATTTCTTCTGGACAAGCATATTCATTTTGAATATCTGACATAGCCCTTCCAAGGCAATCTTCTAGCTTGTCATCTTCATAGAGTTCTTTATTTATGAAACCAAATTTCTTATAAATATATTCTATCATGATTTTTCAAATTCTTCGTGCAACAAAAATCCACCCCATAGCAAGCTCATGTCTGCTAATATCTGGTGAAGTTATAAATTCTGCACTAATATCGTTAAATTCTTTATTATCTTTCATGAATCTCTTTATTGCATTATCAACACCAGCTAAATTTTTATCATGTAGTATTACATATCCATCTTTAATAACTTTTGGTGTAAATTTATATAATTCCTGTACTACAGATTCTTCTTCATGACTAGAATCTATGAACAATAATCCTAAATCTGGTATTTGATCTATATCAACATCTTGAGATTTCATTCTGTGTTTTACAATTAAACGATCAACTTGCCATTTAGTCATATTATCGTCATACATTTTTCTTAGATCAAGACTATTTTCATTTACTTGTTTTACAAGATTGCCATCATATGCTAAATCTTCGACAGTTAATGGATCTATAGAATGTAATCTAAGTTTTGTATTTTCTCCAAATCTGTCTTGCATTGATGTAGCTAAAACTACAGACATTGCTCCTACCCATGAACCACACTCTGCAATATTGCTTTCTGGCATCAATTTTACAGCTTTATTTAATATCTGAGGTTCAAATTCGCATGTCATCGAGACAATTCCTAATGCATCATCTCCTCTTTGATTTGCATCACATTTGTTATGGTGAAGCATATATTCATCAAATCTATTCATTTATTACTCCAGCAAGTTCACATTCTTTTAATAAATAGGACACACGAGCAATTGTTGTATGATTCTCAAGAACATATTTAAAACAGTTTGTAGCTACTTTTTCTCTATAATCATCATTATCTAAATTATAAACTGCTTCTAAAAGTGAATCTTCGTCATCAAAATCTAAGTAATGTTCACCTCTAATAAATGAGTATGGCATATAAATCTTTATTGGTTGAGTGAGAATAAAACATCCATTTGCAAACCCTTCCCACATTCTTGCAGCGTTACAATTCAGCGACCCATAGCCATCAACACAAATTTTAGAATTGTACAAAGTTTCATAATAGTTAGAATGATCTCTATTACCAGTGTCTACTGCAACTTTATTTTTATGATCATACATATTTCCTATAACAGAATTTTCTAACTTTGCATTTTTTAGCGTATTTTCGATCCAGATGCGATCTGGTTTTGTCTCGTCATGTGGTCCGAACATACATGCTAAATATATATTCTTATTTTTAATGTTATTTAGTATTTCATCATGAGACTTAAAAAAATATCTATTTTCTATAGCAAATGGGAATGGTTTAACATTTGAAGGATGCTCTAATGACAAAAGCATTTCTCTCTTGAAATAAAGAGCAAAATGCTCAGTGTTCTTTCTATATTTAGAAAAATCTTCACCATCGACAAAAATTGTCTTGTCTGGTCTAAATATGCTCTCTGCTATGCCATCTTTTGCTTCTTGATTTGAACATAAGATTATTAGATCAGCTATATCTTTACCAAATTTTACAGCTACATTGTCATCATATAAAGTATGATCATATTGACCTTCTACTTTTGAATAATTGCTTTGTTCAGTACAGTAAAATTTTACTTTATTTTGAAGTGAAAGTTCATGCAAGCCCTCTATTAAAGAACTCTGACAAAAATCATAAAATTTTGATTGAATGACTAAAATTTTCAACATTCTTCTAAAATCTCTTCTATTTCAAACACTTCATTAAATTCTACATTTCCAATAGCTGGATAACCAGCATATATCATTATAATTATCAATTACTATATAAACCAGTAAATTAATTTTCTTTGACAGAGAGATTATAGACTCCTCTGTGCAGAATGTTTAGAGCAGCATTGAAATCTGCATCTAAACTTAGACAGCAATTCAGACATAAAAATTGTTCATTCTTCCTATTTTTTTTATCTCTGAATCCACATGTAGAACAAGTTTGAGATGTATAGAAAGAAGAAACTTTCTTCAATTCTATACCCTGTTCTTGACACAGCATTTCAAATTTTGAAATAACACTTGGATAAGACCAATATTGCAACTTACTATTCATTTTTTTGCTATATTTTGATTTATGCTTTACTTGTTGTAAATCTTCCAAGATGACAGTAGAAACATTTTTTAAATCAATGGAGTTGCAAATTTCGTTGATTTTATTGTTTTTGAAAGTAAGATATTGTTTATAGTTTTTAGAGCCTCTCTTCATATTTGATAGTATAGTATACATTTGTTTCATTTCTTGACCATAGACATCATTATTTGAAGAAACTATAAGTTTATTGTAACCTATATCAAAAGCAATGGAATCATGTTTTTCTTTCATCTCTACTTCTTTTTCATATGAAAATATAATATAAAAATTGTCATTTATTTTCTTTAACTGCACAGTTTTCTTTCTATTCCAGTCTTTATATTTTAAAGATTGCTTATGCCACTTTATTGGAAGATTAATTTGAATTGCTTTCTTTTTATCAGAATAAAAATGAGGCAATTTCAGTCCTATAAACTCATTAAAATGAATAGAAGAATTTTCATAGCTGAGTAATCTGTCATCAATATTAATAGAAATATTCTTAATGTCTATTTTGCAAATTTTTATAGCATCTTTCAATTTCAAATCTTTAAATCTTTTGTTCAGAAATTTCAGCTGTCTATTTCTTTTGATAAAGTATTTGTAGCACTTCTTATATTTTTTATATCTTTTATCTAGACAGTATTCTATATTAGATCTGACAATCTCAGAAGCTTGTTTATAGACAATTTGTCTCCACTGAGAATGATGAATTTTGTTAATAGGAAGAATCTTAGAAGACAAATTCTTATTTAATTCTAATTTTTGAGATAAAATAAGCTCTATATAAAATTTGACGTCTATTTCATAATCTTCAAATAGTTGTTCTAAATATTTAATTTTATTTAAATTAGAAAATTTTAAAATATGTCTACTACTTCTTATCAAGATCAATCTCACAATAAAAATGCCAAGTATTGAACCTCAAATAGACTATGTCTATAAAGATACTTGGCAAATAGATAACATCTATTTGAGGTTCATATATAAATATATTGTGAGATTAGAAAAAGACAAAAAGGTTAAATTTTTACATTTATTTTACATAATTTTACAGAATATAGTTACTAGTTATAATATTTATGAAAGTTGACGCTTGTTGAATTGTATCAAACTGAGATGAATTCTTTGTAACAATATTTTCTCCCCAATCTGAATCATAGCTCACTGATACTTTCACGCTGAAACTCCTTGTTAAATCAAAACTTTTTGTTTAATCTGTTTTCTAGCTATTAACTCTGTTCGCATAATATCTTTATCTGTCCAGAGGTATTTTCTGAAAGTGTTAGATTTCAGAACAAAATCTGTATTTATCAAACCTTGATCATGATACAATTTAGTCCCATCTTTGCAAAAATATTCAAACCAATCATCCCCCAACTGCGTTTGGTGAGTTGGATCGCGGCGAAACGCAATATCTCCAAATGGTACTTCTATAGTTAGTAAAGCATCATGTTTCATAACTCTATATATTTCATTCATCAAAAATATGAAAGGAGTTAATTTTTCTATGTTGCCTTCTGAGTCTTGAACATATACAATTTTAGCTGTGTGTTCTAAACCATCAAATATATTTACTTTATCTATAGAACTGTCTAAATTTGGTAACGGCTGAAATCCAAGATTTAGCTTGAAAAATAGACAGTTTTCAGGTTTAGATTTAGGCTGAACTATATCTATACCAATAGTTTGATAACCTTCTTCTTCTCTAAAGTTGCTCCCTACAAAAAGCTCGAGCTTGATTTTATCCATTAATTTATTCCCAATTTCTGTTCTATTAATTTTCTTGTAATATAGTGTAAATTAAATTTGTAACAATATTCTATATACCATTGTTGTATAGTATTTTTATTCTTTTTAGCTTTTGCAGCACCTTTCCAATCACATATCATTTCTTCTACATATTTTTCTGGTATTTCTAATGCTATACACTTATCATACTCTTCATCTTCTTCAATATCAATTTCTAATGGCATAATCCAATATTGCCAATGATGTTTATTTCTTGCAAAATGTAAAAATACTGCTCTATCAAATTTATCACCAGAATTATGTGTCGAATTATATACTTTCTTGCTTCTATTTCCTGCACTTTTACCATAAAAATATTCTGAATATGCTAAAAATTCTGATGGACAAAAAGACGAAATATCATGAATTAATCCCAGCAATGGTCTACCAATTTTGCACATTTCTAAAAAAACATACCATTTATGAATTAATCGATATCTTAAGTGTTTTAAATATTTCATTTTTAACTAGTCTCAAATTGATTGGATTGCTTAGCATCCCTTGAATCGCTTAGCGTCTTTAATTTACACCTTTTTATTTTTCAACATTTTTCTCAATGTTCTTACCAACTGCTTCCTTGCTTGATTCATTCTTTTGGTCTTTAAATCTCTTCTCTTCCTACGTATTGGCTTTAATCCTTGAGCAATCCTATCTTCATTGATCTTCTTTCTATTTTCTTCTTTGTCAATTTTCTTCTGTTCTCTGTTCTGTATATCAATTAAAACAAGCTTATTTCTCTGTTCTGTAATATAGTCTAATAAATGATTTGATAAATAAGCAGATTTGCAAATTCCAGGAGTATTGCCAAGAAATTCAGAAGTTTTTGTAACGATCAGTTTTATTTCCTTGCTCAAATCTACTTTTTTAAGAGGAAGCTCTTTATCTTTGATAAAATCTTCATATATGCAGAAAGCTGTGTAGTTTGCTGCTAATGTTCGAAAATCTTTTGTAGTGAATATTTTGCCTATATTCTTCTTTAAATACTTCTTTATGCTTTTATCTGTGATATTTAGCCATAAATCTGTTGATGATTCTTCATAAAATTTATGACCATATTCAATTAAAATTTTATCATCAGAAGTTATAAATTGGCTTACAACTTTTTTTCCTACAAAATCTAGTATGATATGATTGTCATAAAATAGAATATGTTCCTTTTTCAGAGTAGAAGCTCCAAAAGTTTGAACAAATTCGCCTTCATGTCCTTTAACTACCGCTGTATAACCTTCAGCTGAGCCCTCATTTCCCACACGAATTCCGGTTTTGCAGAGTAGATATATAGCATATGCTTCTTTTGATCCAGTTTTAATATCTTCTACAATCTCGGGTTCAATTTTTGTCCAAACTTCAGCAAGCTTGTTTACTCTATTAAATTTAGAAGCTTTCTTATCCTTCTGCTTAATTCTATTGCTTTTAGAGAAAAATTCTACCTCTCTACCATTGAATATCAGTTTTGACATTTTTCTCTCTATTTAATAATAACACATTGTTTATGATTAAATATAAACAAATATCATACAAATGTAAACAACTTTTTTTCATCTTTTAATAAATCTTCTTTAAACAAAATATAGAATATTTTTGATTCTTTATCGTATTTTTCAATAAAAATTTGCATTTTCTCTTTAGATTCTGGTCTCATCCAGCCTTTAACTTCTTCTATTCTTATCAAATTATTATTTTCATCATAGATAAAGAAATCAGGAGTATAAGTTGTATTTTCTAATTTATAAGTTATTTCTTCATATTTCCAATTTGCAGATATAGAATCTAGAAATTGAGCTCTTTCCAGCTCATAGGTAGATTTCATCTTTATTTCAGCATTGTTTCTATCTGCATAAACAACTCGATGCCACTTAGGAGATACTCCATACATAGGATTTCCAGAACCAGATCTATCTATAGACCATTTTTGTTTTTGTTCGTCTGAAAAAATATATCCATACATGCTATTTTTGCTACCAGTCATAGGATTAACACGATGATTTTCTTTATGTTTATTAATTAATTTTAATAATTTATTTTCTGCAATTTCCTCTCCATATTTAATTACCCAAGCATCAAAAAAAGACATTCCAAACATTGGGTTTTTGTCTCCTTTTAATGATTCAGAAATGTTTCTCTTATGAGAATCTGAAAGTTTTTTATCTTGCCAAACACCAGGCCTACCCATTAAAGATTTAGATATTTTTTCTTTTACTCCAGGCTTATGTACAGGATTTCTATCTCCAAGTTTACAACAAACTCTGCACATATTTAAATCTGCAGAAACTACATTAGTGCATCCTTCTTCAACACAATAGAAAGTTTTAGAAGCTTTACATTCATCACAAATAAAAATTTTTCTATGACCTTTAAGCATTTTATCTCCACATACTGTACATCTACAAGTATTTTTCTCAGACATATAAAATTGATGTTTTGAACATCTACTACCTTCATTTTTTACTTTATTGTTGCAATTTTCTATTAAGCATTTATATTCTATTTTATTTCTGCAATCTCCACAAATACCAATTTTATTAGTTCCGCCTATAGGATTTATTTTACAAGTTTTGCATATTAATGGAGGTTTTCCACTCTTACATCTTTTACAGATATTACTTTTATAATTAACATTAAGTTTTTTAGGGCACGATATACAGTATCTATCTTCTTGCATTACCTCTCCAAAAAAAAATTGTCTATAGTAGCACCCTAATAGACTGAAGTCAGAAGGCTATAGACAATTTTTCAAATATATTTATGTTTTGTCTATTAGTGTGCTTATAATAAATATATTTGATCAAGAAATAAATGCATTTGACCTATCCCTGTCTCTGCCATTAGCAGATATCCATATCCCTCTTTTGAACCAGCTTCTATATCTTTAATTATCTTTGGTTCAATAGTTCCCCAGTCTCTAGCAATTTTTCCTACACGTACAAACTTTGCAATTTTCTTGTCTTTTTGCTTTATTCTACCATTTGGATCAGAGAAGAATACTGCTGGCCTATTTTCGTAAGTGAAGTTGATCATTTAGTAATTCTCCTCTATTTTGGTATGTTTAAATATAAATTTCATACCAAAAGTAAAGGATTATTTTCAAAAATTACACTGACATCCTTTTAACATTAAAATGTCCATATCGCAAATACAGCCCCAAACTCTATTTGTTTTCTCTAATTGAGCTTTTATGGATTCTTTAACATTTGTAACTTCATATCGAGAAAAAATTTTATCTGATAATTCTGCATGAGGTATAAATGGAATATAGATACTTAATATATGTCTATTATCTAATCTCTTACAAATAGAATCTATAAACTTAGTTTCATCATCTATTTCAAAATCTAACATTCTTGTTTCAGCTGTTATTGCTGTAGCTATTACTCTATCTTTACAAGTTTCTTTGTCATACATAAATAAAACTCTAGATGGCAAATTCATACTTTCATAACCATATATTATATTTTTATTTGTCATAATTTGAAGATGATAAACTAATTTTATTATATGACTATACAGTTTATTTGTGTAATCTGAAGTAAAACATCGATTTAATTGATCATAATCAGCCAAGAATCTTTCTTGATTTCTTAATAGAGTTATAGCTGTGCATTTAGAATATTCTGTCAGTTTTTCATATTCTTCACAATTTAAAACATTTTTCAATTTAATTTTAAGTTCTTCTATAGCATTCTCATTCAAACTATAACATTCTATATCAACTATCATATGCTGTATTTTTGAATATATGCATTTCAACCAAGGATGTATTATATCTATATTCATTTTCTATTTAACAAATTGTTCTAAAATTTGTCCTTTCGTTATGTTATATTGTTTTAGCAATTGCTTTTTATATTCCATATTATGCGTGTGCAGTAAAGAAATTTCAGGTGTCCACTCTAGCCGGGGTAATTCTTTGCGCTGCATGTCGTGCCAATAATATTCTAATAGATGTCGATTTATTTCTATATTAAACTCTTCATCATTTAGCATTGTGAAATTTATGATTCTGTCTCTAAGTGTATATAGAATATATTCTTCTGTATTTTCAAATCCTAAAGATGTTGGTGCGTATTTATCAATTAGCTTTTGCTGTCTTAATCGAAAATCACAAACTTTAAATTGAAAAGGTAATATTCTGTGCAAAAATTTTCTTCTAAACATCATACAATCTGGTGCTACCAATTCATTGCAATCTATTCCTGCTGAGAATTGCTTACCAGAATCTATAAAATTTTGAACAGCTTTTACAAATCCTTGTTCTGTTAAAAAATGCACATCAAAATTATGTATAACTACTGTATCTCTGTAGCCAGCATTAGCATAAGACAGCCCTTCGTTTATTTCTGAAAGTGCTCCTGTAGCAGGATTTTTGTCAATCGGCATAGAAATAAATGCATTCTCAAATACTCCTGAGCAAATCTTTGTAAGATCTCCGTTGTAAACTGTTACATGTTGCAGATCTTTGTTGAAAGAATAGTTGCTAATTATATCAATTCCAGTATAATATTCAAATACTTTGTTGACAGATCCAATTCTGATCAAAATTATATTTTTAGGATCAAACATCATAATCTATAGCAATCATTTCACTTTGTTTAGTATTATATACATATTGCAACTTTCCAGATTTATATGAAGCAAAAATAACATCCAATCTTCCATACTCTATCAAATGACTTTCAGTAGCTGTATATGGATAGCTTTTTAGATCTGATAATCCAAGCTTATACTTGAATGTATTGAAATCATTCACTTCTTCATATTTCATTTTTACTGTTGTCATTTTAGCAACCCTTTATTTAAATTATGGAACTATAATACTACTTGTCATCTGTCTGTGCATTGCTTCATATATGAGTTCTGGTATCTGCAAAGTTCTACAATGCGAACATACAATTGTAGGAATGGGTCCTAAATTGAAACCCATTAGTTTCTCATCATCTTTCTGTTCATAACCACAAGCTACACATATAAAATGATCAGATGCTTCATTTTCTTGTTTTTCTTCCGAGCCAGGGAATTGTAATATATTGTCAGCCATTTTCCTCCACTATTTTTTCAATGATGCCGTGTATCAAACAAATGCTTGATATCTCATGAACTCCATATCCACTTTCTTTAAACCATATAATATCGTCAAAACACTTTTTAGATTCTTCATATGTATTTTGAAATCCAAATATTCCAATTGTTTTGCACTTAACAGATTTTGCATATGCAGAAGCATGTAAAATATTCTTAGACTTACCACTAGAAGATATAGATATTAGTAAATCATTTTCATTTAGATTAAATCTTTTTAGCCATTCAATATAAATATTTTCAAAAGTGTAATCATTGCCAAAACAAGTTAACATAGACCCAGAAGACATTACATGAGCTTCTATATTACATCTTTTAAATAGATCATTTGCTATATGATCGCAGTTGCTCCAAGATCCCCCATTTCCTGCAAGGAATATTCTTTTACTTGATTTTATAGCATTATATAAATTATATACAGAGTTAATATTTGTAGAACATACAAATTTATTTACTTCACACGAGAACTTTGCTACAAAATCATTTACTTCATAAACATCTTTCAGCTGTTCTTCCATACTACTTTGCAACTCTTGTAGTTACCTTCACTTCTTTTCTGTTCAACACTCTGTCTTTAACTTCTGATACTACTTGAGCAAGATGTGCTTCAACATGTTTTACATATTCAGCAACTACTAGTTCTTCTGCTTTAGCCTTGCTTTCTACATCTTCAAAAACATGTGTAAATGCAGGAACTACATGCAGTGCATCTTCTACTAGCTCTACTACTTTAACTTTTACTTTCATTTTGTTTCTCCATAAATTTAGTTGTGATTTCTTGTGTCATAGTTCTATATTCGTAAAAATCTGACTCTGGTCTTTTGATAATTTGCAATAATGGTTGCTCTATACTATTAGATATTAAACAGTAGTGCACAAAAGTATATGGATCTATAAAGTGTTTACCAGTTTTAAGATCACTTCTTCCATCGAACTGTTTAAAATCTTTTACTATAGCTGTAATTACTTTTTTAGGAAATGCTTTTATCATTTAGTTAGTATGTTGTCCTGTTTGATTTCTGCTAATTTTGTTTCTTTAAACTGTTCTACATTGATATTTTTTTTAAATAGCTCATATTTAAATCGAACCATATCTTCTATGCCTATCATAGCTTCTTTTACAGCATCTACTTTATGCAATGCTTCTAAAGTTAATAGAGCTTCAGCATCTAAATTTGCATCTTTTAATAGATTCACACATTTGCTCCTATTTAGTTAGAATATCTTGTTTAATTTCTGATATTAGTTTACTTATTTCTTGTAGCTTTAATAAAGTTCTTTCATTTTTTAAACGTAATTTTTCATTTTCTTCATTTAAATTGAAATTATCTTGTTGTAGCTGCTTTAAATCTTTTTTCATCTATTCCTCAATATTGAAAATAATACGACTCCCATAAGAATCTATCTCAAAATGTTCTTCTGTCAAGCCTAAGCTATTCATTGAAGCTCTTACATTCTCTTGTTTGTCTGGTTTGGCGTATAGTATTAAATATCCTCCCCCACCGGCTCCTGTAATCTTACCACCTGTTGCTCCAGCTTGTATTGCTGAATTATAAAGATTGTCAATATGCTCATTGCTTATATTACTACTAAATGTTTTCTTTAACTCCCAGTTCTTAGACATTGTTCGGCCAATAGCATCAAAATCTCTATTTTTCAAACTAACATTTAGATGTTTAGCTAATTCTACATTTAGATGCATTGCTTCTATTACTTTTTGATTGTCAATTAAATTGCTATTCTGTTCATTGAGCACAGAAGATGATTCTCTAGTTATTCCAGTATTAAACATTAAAATGTTTCTAGATATGCTTTTTAGCTCATCATCTGAGAAGTCATATCTCGATATTCCTACATAGTCATTCTTCTCAAATAGAAATCTGTTGAAACCACCAACTGATGCCCAGTATTGATCCTGAACACCGATATTACGGTTGCACATGTTTATCTCTATATGACAAGCCTCTTTAGCTAATCTTTCTTTAGAAACTTGCTGACCATTCATAGTATATAAAGCATTCAATAGAGACACTAAAAATGAGCTAGAAGACCCAAGTCCTGTGCCCTTTAAAGAAATATCAGAAAAACAAACTATTTCTAGTCCACAATCTATATTTAGATATTTTAAAGTATTTTTAACAAAATCATGCTTTATCGAATTTATATTATTTACATCAACTATTTCATTTTCTGAATATTTAAGAAATATCTTATTATCTTTTCTTTTCTTAACCAGAACATATGTAAATTTATTTATAGAAAAACCTATACATATTCCGCCATATTTTTTAAAATATATTGGAGAATCACTTCCTCCACCGCAGAGTCCCAAACGAGTCGGAGATTTACTTAAAATCAAGTTTTAAAATCCTTATCTTTCTAAATCATTTAGATATTCAACTAATTCGCTATATTTCTTAAACCATAGAGCTACGTTGTCTTCTATCATTTTACCTACAGCTTTTAAAGATTTTATCTGAGCTTTATCAAATTCTGAATCTCCATCTTTTGTGAAGAAAAAGAATAGAGTTTTATATGGTATCTTATTACTATCGTCTACAACTTCAGCTATAGAATAAACTCCAACTATCTTGGGAGTTATGTACTTTATCACAAATTTTTCTTTGTTTAATTTCTTCTGCTTGACATTCTGGAGTCCAATCTTCTACTACAGGATTAAAATAATCAATTTTTAACTGATTAATTTATTTCTCCATTTGCTATCTGTACAAGTACCCATTAATGCTACTTTCATTGTTTACTCCTTATAGATTCTACTGTATCTTTTATCATATCGTTGATATTCTTTTTATGGTGCCAATCAAAATATTTACTTGTTTTTGTAATATCTGCTAAAGTTATTTGCGCTTGTTTCACAACGTCCGGTAAATAATCTATATTAGGCCACAGTAATTCATCATCTTTACCAGTGACATATTTTGCTACTAATCTGTATATTTCATACACACTGTAATTTTTGTTAGTGCCCACATTAAATGTTTCTGAATCTTTCATACATATTCTTTTTTCCAAAGCTAGCATGTGTAAATCTACAACATCATCTATATGAATGTAATCTCTTCTTCTACAGCGATCCCCATAGATTATTGGGTTTTCATCATTCAGCATTTTTGATGCAAATGCGCCCATTACAGGAGGGACATCACGCAAGATGTTCTGAGACTTGCCGCAGACATTGAATAATCTGAATAAAGTAGATCCAAATCCAAAATCTTTGCTCATAGACCTGACAAATTGTGATGCTGCCATTTTAGTTATAGCATAATAACCCATTGGAGTAGATGTATTAGGTGCTTGATTTTCATTAGAGGGATATGTAGAACCATAATTATATACTGTCCTTGACTCTATATCTACAACTTCTTTTGCTTCTACATATGGTATACTATCATATTCAGCACTTGTATCTGCAAAGAAAAAGTGTTTACATTCAAACTCTTTAGCTATTTTTAGCATCTGAATTGTACCATTAACATTTATATCTATAGCTTTTTCTGGATGATCATTACAGAAATTTAATTCACCTCGTGCATGGCCACATACTACTGCATCTAATTTATCTATGCGTAATATACAGTCAAGATATTCAAATATAGTGTCATAATTTCTTGCATCTATGACAGCAAAATGAAAATTAAGGTTGTCTTGCAAATCTTCTATATTCTTTTTAAAACCACAGCTAAGATCATCTATTCCTATCACATTATAGTTGCCATTATTCACTAATCTTCTAGCTAAATGAGAATAGACGAAACCTGCACAGCCAGTTATTAGAATATTTTTCATTGTTTATTCCTAAATTCTATATATCTATTTAGACACCATATAGCTTTATTTATATCTTCTGTTTCTGATCCTTTATATGCTGCTCTACATATATATTTTATAGCATTACCCAGATGGAATCCAAAATTTTGATCTTCCAAAAAATCTATAGTTTCAATTTTCCCTACATTATAATGTGATGGATGATTTACTTTTTCTTTTAATTGTGGAACTATAAAGCCTGTTCTATTTTCTTTATTCTTCTTTGTTGTTTTCTGCATCTATTTCATCTCTTTCAGTCCAAGACATTTCAAAATATAGATCTTCCATTTTTGATAGCAATTCTTTTTCTTTTTCAGTATATTCAATTGTGTGTTCTTCTAATGCATTTTGCAAATTTTCTAGTTGTAGTCTTAATTCTCTGTATGTGTCTAATTGTAGCATTTCTCAGTTCTCCAATTGTTGCTATTAATTTATAATAAATTATGACAAGCTTTTATAAATATCTAATTGTTTTTTGCCCATATCTAGTGCATAGCACATATTTTTCCAAAGTGATTTTGCATTATTACTAAAATATTCATAATCTACTTTTTTATCTGCAAATGCTTTCATTATTCTTGAATATTCATCTACATCTCCATATTTTGTCACGAATCCTGAGTTCTGTATGCATTCTATATGTCCTTGATAATGTAATCCGTAATGACTTATTATTGGTTTACCTCTTGATTGAGCATTCCATATTGCTGAAGAATTACATTCGCCATCTTTTCTTGAGTGAGTCATCACATTTAGAGTGTTATAAAATCTATTTATTCTGTCTGTATCAATAGATTTATTTATCAATCTATAATTTTTAATATTTAGCTTTTCAAATGATTCTTTAGCATATTCTTCTACTCCCATTATAACAAAACAAGTTTTGTCAGTTTCTATTTTAGAGTAAGCTAATAAATTTAGATTATCAAAAGTCTGAGGATCTGGTCGACCAATATGACCGAAGACAAAAGTATCTTCGTCTATATTCAGTTCTTTTCTTAAATTTTCATTATTCAAAGGATCTTCTACTGGATTTCTTACAACTAAATGATTTGAATCATTTTGCTTATTTACAGCATTTCTAATCCAGCTTGATACATATATTACTTTTGATATATCTATTGTCTCATCTTGATTTCCAAAAACTGAAGTAGATATAAAATGTTTGCAATGCTGTTTAATTTCTTTTATAAATGGAAACTCTGGAATGCCCGCAGAATATCTATGAGTAATAAAAGGCTTAATCTCTCTCGTTATATAAACTAGCTCTGGTCTTGATCCATAAGCAAATACTCTATCTTTACCCAATATTTTTGAAAATTGTTCAAATCTTAAACTGTCTTTATCTGCAGGATAAAATACTGTATGAATAAAATTGCTCTCTTTATCAATAATATTCATGTGTTTACATAGCAGTAATAACATCTCTTGTGTCCCGCCAATTCCTAAGTCTCCTATATGATGAAGTACTGTTTTTTTCATACTTCATCCTTATAGATATTTTCTTTTATTTTTATAGCTCTTTCTTTATAATATTCATCTAAATCTCTATCTAGATATTCGCCAAAAACTATATGATATATTTGAGATTGCTCAGGATATAGTTCGACAAATTTAGATATTTTTTCTCTCGATTTATTTAAAGTATATTCGCATTTCACTTCCTCTATTCTGATCAAATTATTATTTTCATCATAAATATGAAAATCAGGGATATATTTGCATGTCAATAAATCATATTTTATTTCTTCATAAGTCCATATTATATTTTTAGAATCTAAGAATATTGCTCGTTTAACTTCATATGAAGATCTCATATTATATCCATTGTATGGATATCTGCTTTTTACTTTTATAGTGTTTTTTCTACATTTTTCACATATTCCATTTTTATTACCTTTATGAATAGGTGCAGGGCACAATGAACAAAAAACACCATGATTCTTAACTTTATCTTTAACATTAGAGCATTCTAATATTATATTTGGATAATCTTTTCTTATATGAATAGCATTCATATATTTATGTTTTGTCATCATATGTCTAGTCAGTTGCTGTTTCACTTTACTGCATATTGGACATATTAAATAATCAACGAATTCCTGTCCTGTCAGCAACTGTTTTATAATATCTAATCTTATATTTTTATTATGTTCAACTATATGCTGTTTGCTTTTTGATGCAGAGCAACTTCTGCATAAATCGCTTCTGCCAGTAGTTTCTCCACCACAATTAGAGCAGTAATATTTTTTAAGTTTTCTGCAATTATTACATTCTTCGAAACCATTAGATATAGTCCTTTTTGGAAGTACTTTTCCACATGATATGCAGCTAATATCTTTTTTAAAATCTTCATCTCTGCATTCGACACACATATCAATATTTTTTAATACAGTATGATAATGAAGTATTTTATTGCATGATATGCAACGAGCTCTGCTATTCAATCTACAATTTTTGCATATTTTTAAACCAGCTGCTATTGTATGATGATGAAGATTTTTATTGCATTTTTCACATTTCTTATTCATTTCACTATATTTTCTTCTTGCTCTATAAACTCTGTCAATTTCTTATGCAAAACTTTTGCTTGCTCAATATTCATCTGTTCAAAATTTAAATCTTCTGGCACTAATATGAAACTACAGCTTTCATCTAATTTCTGTGAAGCAAAGAAATCTTGCAAGCTTTTAGATATACTCGATAACCAATCGCTGCTATGTTTTGTTCTAGAACTATATTTAACTATGAAAAGCTTTCTATTTAGAGATAGAACAGAACATTCAGATATGAAACTATGCAAATCATTCATAGAATTTAGTTTTTTAAATATGTTCATGATTTCTCCATATCTAATAAAGCTTTCTTCCATTCTGCACCAAATGCATAATTTCCTAAACCTCTATCTGATTTAACTACTCTGTGACAAGGTATCAATATTGGCAGAATGTTCTTACTCATTATAGTTCCTACAGCTCTATATGCTTTGCTATTACATAGTTCTGCTAATTCTTTGTACGATAAAGTTTTACCTCTGTAAGTGTTTTGTATCAGTTGCTTATATTTTATAGCTAAAAGTTGAATGAGCAGTAATTCCAATGCAATAAGCTAAATTTTTATAGAATGATATTTCTTTTCCATTGTCAAAATATTCTCTGAAGTCTGATGCTATAGATTGTATAGTTTTGTTATCTAATTCTAATTCTTCTATACTAAATTTAACATCAGATTGTTTGAAGTCTAATAACTCTATTTTTAGAATCAAACCATCTATATAATAAACTTTTATTTTGCCAAATCTTGTGTTAAATATTGCTGTCATTGAGCATATCTAACTTCATCAGATCCTTCTTTTATCATTCTGATATTTGGAGCCTCTGGTTTTTCTATTGTCTCTTGCAAAGGTTTAATTTCTAATTTATATCTATACCAATTTCTCTCATCTTTACTTGTTTCTTTAAAATAAACATCTTCATATCTTTTAACAGAAGCAACCCAGCCAAATTTCTGCAATTCTTCATTTATATGTGGCAATGCATGATCTATCCTATTAAAACACGGTAAATCTATTTATCCACCATTAGATGATATTCTTCTGTTAAGACTATTAAATTCATACTCGATAGAAAACAAAACATTCTTTATTAGCTGTTCAGCATAATTTTTAGATATTTTGTGTTCTGTTTCTTTTAATTGCTGTGGAGTTGGAATGTTCATAGATTGTCTGTAAATTTTAGAAATTGATGAATATCAGTGAAAACTTGATTATTTGCTACTATTCTGTAACCTTTTCTGTAAATATCTGATACATTTGAAAGTAAAGATTTAACAACCTCTCCATTGATACATTCATAATAATGTATTCTTATGTTTTTATCATCTTTTTCTATAGAATACCAGCCATCTTTATGTAATAGATCATAATTCATAATTACTTGTCAAGTCCTAATTCTAATTCATGGCTCTTGACTGTCAGAATACTTTCTATCAAATTCAATCTTTCTCTTATAGCATATACTTCATTATAAAATTGCTCTATTTGTTCTGCTGAACAATTCATATCTCTTATACAATGTTCATAGCTAATTATATGATCTCTAATATTCATAAAATCTTCAGTGACTTGCTTTTTCTGTTTATTTTTGTTCATTTTATATTTCTCCAATTAATTCAGCATTTTTGTCTATCCAATCAATATCTATAGCTTACTTGTGAAATCTGACATAGTCATTTTCACCAAAATCTATTTCATACATTTTGCTATATACAAAAGATATATTTCCTATCATCTCTATTTCTTGTCCATATCCAATTTTAACTTTTATTCTATCATTTAACTTGAATTTATTACTGTTTTTTGGAGATATATAGCTTTCAAAAAATAGTATATTATCTTTTAATCTGATATTGTCATATTTCATGTTATCTCTCGAGTTTTGTTTTCTCTACCATACCATTTTTCTCTTTTATTAACAGCATTGTTGTATGCTTCTAAACAATTTATTAAATATTCGGCTAATATAAAATCAGGAGTATTACTATAGTTTTCTATGGAATATTTATTTATAAGTTGCGTTAATTCTCTTTGAAAATCAATTTCATTCATCTTTATAAATCCTTTCTTTAACTTTTTTAGCTGTTAATTCATATTGAAGCTCTTCTCTTTGCAAATCTCTTTTCTGTTTATCTATTGATTTTCTATGGATTATATGATTGCCGATCAATATAAATTCTTTTTTAGCTCCAATAACTTGCTCATGCGTTTCACCACGAAACTGACATACGTTTTTATTAAATAATCTTTTTTGAGCGTCATGTTCATAATTTATCCATTTAAATCCAGACATATTCCACCCTCTAGATTGACAAAATTCTAATAATTCCTGATCAGATAGTCCATCTAAAATATTCTTTCTTGGAATAGAAATACAATCTATATTTTTATTTTGCATCTCCCATATGCACCAGTTTATCTGATTTAGAAAATGATGTTCATATGTTTCATCTGAATCTATAAATAGAATATAATTATTTTTAGCATTCTCTAAAGATGCATTTTTTTGTATTTCAAAGTTATCTTTCCACTCTCTTTCTATAACTTTTACTTTATCTACTCCAACTTTATTTTGAAAGCTATATAGAATATTTTTAGTTCCGTCAGAAGATTTGCTATCTATTACAGATACAAATTCATTATTTATATATAGCTCTATATTATCTAAAGTTCTTTTAATAGTTTCTTTGTCACTTCTTGCAATGTTGCAAATACTATATTTTACATCTGGCTTTTTATGATGTTCATACAAATACATAAACTTGTCAAACACATCTTGAACTTCTGCATTTACATTAGTTTCTACATATAAATTATTGTAAATTTCTGAACTTCTCTGTGGCAAGTGCACTGGCAAGAAAAACGTGTTTTTTGTATAGATGCATACAGTTGGTATTCTATTTCTTGCTGCAACTTCCCACAGCCAACTATTGGTTGCTATACATCCTTGAGCGTATTCTTGAATTAGTGCTATAGTTTCTTCTACAGACAATCCCATAGCATCAAAATATTCTACTTCTTTATTCAATGCTTCTTTTAATCCATAATCTTCATCGTTTATTCCTACTAGCATTGGAGTAAATTCATTTTCATATAACTTTCTACAAATAGAAACCCATTTTTCTTTTGATAAAAATCTACCCTGCTGTAAATCAACATCAAATCCCTCAGGAGAACCACTAGATGTGATAGGATTAATAATGACATATTTATATTTTAATCGTAATTTTAAATTTTTACATCTATTTGGTTCATCCAAATATTTTCTTAGTCTTATATGAGGGTAATATTCAGTTTTATATTTATAGAAATCTTCCATATCATAATTTGAAATGAAAGAGGGAGTTTCATTGTTAAAAATTTCAGCACAGAAACATGCATCAATGAGCATGTCGCCATCTTTCAATATAGATTTTTTCAACCATTCTTTGAAATATTCTACTTGTGAATGATTTGTGAAATTTTTTATTACAGAAGATTTATATCCTTCTCTTGTAGCTTGTTCTTTACATAAAATAGGACTTTTACCCCAGCCGCCAAAATAGAAAACTATCTCATGATCTGAATGTTTTTCTTTTATAGATTTACATCTAGTCAAGAAAGATAGAAAATCTCCATAGCCTGCCATATGTAAAATCACTATTTTATTCATTTATTTAACTCTATTGTCAAGAAATTATCTGCATTTCTAATATTATAATTTAAATGAGACATTATCCATCTATCTAAACAAATATTAGTATCTTCTATTTCTTTTTCTGCATATACTATCGTAGGATTTTGCATGCAAAGAGTAAAATCTTTATCTAAGTAGTGCTTTCCAGTATGAATAAATAAAAGTTTATTTTTAAGTATGTCTGTAACACCAGTATAAGAATATATGTTGCATTTTCTATGATTTAATGATATAGCTCCATATCTTTGAATACTATTATAATTAGAGTATTTATCTGGTCTAAAACTTTTTCTTTGCTCTATAGAAGCCAATACTTTATGTGAACATAATAGATTTATAGTATCTAAACTTTTATTTTCTGACCACTTACTATACAAATGATCTATGTTGTCGATTGAATTGACATGTAATTTATATGAGCAAGCTATAATTCTATCTATGCAAGAAGATTCTATATCATAAAATGAATTTTCAGCGATTATAGTAGAAAATTCAACTTCTGCATCTAATCTATTATATGATTTGAAATTTTTACTAACATCATCTTTAGATATCCATCTCTGTCTTAACTTTCTAGTCTGAATAGAAATCTCTCTATCTATTATTGAGACCTTGTTACATTTACAACCATTCAAACTTAAATCTCTTATACTGCAGCTACAGCTATTTTTATAATATATTGGAATCGTTCTATTCGTATTAGTACATATCCGTATGTTAAACAAGTTATGACAAAAACTTCTATACATTCTAACCCATATTGACAATGCTAAAGATTTGAAATATTCATCAGCATAATCAGATTTATTCAGAACACTAAAATTATCTAATATTCTCTTTATTGCAATTTTATGATATAATGATTTATTGAAACCCCTTAAAAATGACTGCTCTATTAGACTTATCCATTTTTCTGGTTTGTTATTATATTCATCTAATAGCTTATTTTCATAATCTTCTATATTAATTTTGCTCTGCATTGACATCCAATAGACATTAGAATATTCAAATCACAGCTACATTTCATATCATCAAACATTTTAACTACTTCTACATAATCTTCATCTTTTTCAAAATCTAGAGCATCATCTTCATCAAATATAGCATACTCATAATAGTCTTCTAACATTATATTATATGTAGTCTTATTCATAGCATATATTATTATTTTTGATATTTGATCATTATCAAACTCAGCATTCAAACAATAAGTAATGTCCCAACTATTCAAACTAGCTGCATCAAAAATAGATTCTATACTAGAATAGATGTCATTTTTATCAGAAGTACTAGTTAATTCTGTGTCTTTATAGTAGAGCTGTAGAATATCTGTAATATCTAATTTCATTGATGCAAGCTCTCTTCTAATAACTTAAAATTTTTGTTCAGCGATTCAATTATAGAAGTTATTTGTAGTTCTGTGTATGACTTGTTTAATCTCTTTTTGCTATTTTTTAAACTTTCAAATACCAAAGATGCTGTACACAAATTATCTATTGTTTTTTCTACAATAGATCTATCTAAAGCAATTTTGTCATCCATTGATCTTTTCTATTATGTTAGTTGTTGAAACTCCTTCAATCATTGTAAATTGTAATACTTTTCCACCATATGATTTAACATAGTCTGAGCCTATTATTTTCTTTACAGAATATTCTGAACCCTTTACAAGAACATCTGGTTTGACAGATTTAACTAAATTTAACACAGATTTATCATTGAATGCTACTATATAATCAACAAATGATATAGCAGATAGTACTTTACTTCTGTTTTCTAAATTGTTTATTGGTCTGTCTGGTTCTTTATTCTGTTTAGTAGATTTATCTGAATTTATTCCTACTATAACTATATTGTTAGCATTTATATTTTTGCAGAAATTTAATAGGTCAGTATGCCCTGCGTGGATCAGATCCCAGATTCCATTAGTAAATATGACAGTTTTATTGCTGAATTTTGCATTCTGTATGCTGAATAATAAACTCTTTAGATCGACAATTTTTTCTCTATATCTCATTTTTGTTCTCTATATACAAAACTTTCTAATTCATTATCATACAAAAATATTAATCTGTATTTCAATTTCGAAATTTCTTCTTCTGTTTTTATTGGTATGATAGATATTATCTTTTCTGATACTAAATTTGATTTTTGCATTGGCAACCTTTTAATATTAAAGTGTCTATGTCACAAGTGCATCTATTAATTAAGGGTATTTTTATATGTAATTTATGCATTCTATCAGACCTTACTATAGCGTCACATTCTTCTATCAGTTTTGCAGATTTATTTTTACCATTTTTATACAAGTGCATTGCATCTTCAGATGGAGAAATTACAAACAATGGAGCAAAAATTTTTTGAATTTCATTGAGATTATTTTTATCATAATTACTTTTTTTGAATTTTGCTATATCTTGAGAAGTTTCTATGTTAGTTTTTAATCTTCTTTCTATCATAGGTACTCCGATAAAATCATCTATACAAACATTTAACATTATATCATTCATCATATTATCTTCAGAAGTAATTTTCCATATGTTTATATTTGATTGACATTCAAAACAATCACAGCTATGAATTTTATATTCTGGCATTACATGCTGACTATAATATATGGCAGCATACTGATTAATTACAGAATATATAAATCCTTTTACAAATGATTTAGATTCACTTTGAAAATGTTTATTAACATACTCTTCTAATGTCATTTCAATCCTCTTTTCAATAAGATACTATCAACACATTCATCAATTATTTCTATTACAGTTTTCTCTTGTTTTCCAAAAAAACTATGCAATAATGATGTATCACCAAGTCTTCTTTTTACCAAATTTGGATCATGTTCTTCATATATAATTTTGCTTCTAGTGCAGTCAATTCCTTTGCTTGTAAGCAACTGCTCTATTATTTCTGTTAATTGTAATACAGATGTTTCTTTACCAGAACAAGCATTTATAAAGCCCTCAAAATAGTCTGGATTCTTCTTACAAATACCTGATTGTGCAGCTAAAATGTTATATCTAGCTACATCTTCAGCATGTATAATATCTAGTGTCTGCTGTCCATTTCCATAGATAGTTATATCTTTTCCATCAATGAATGCATTTATAAATTTAGGTACAATCTGCACATAGATATTTTTATCTGACTGTCTTGGACTAGTTATATTAAAAGGTCTAAAAGATATAAACTTTAGTCCATCATTATCTGAATATGATTTTGCTATATGCTCTACAGATATTTTATTAGCTCCATATAGCAATGAATTATTTCTGAAATGATGTCTTTCATCTGTAGGAAAATAATCTGGATTTCCATACACAGAAGCAGATGAAGCAAATATTACTTTCTCTACTCCATATCTCAAAGACAACTCAAACATGTTGACAGAACCCATTACGCCACATTCTATTGCTTCGTATCTTGCTGATCTACTATCAAGAGTTAAAAGCGACGCTTGATGAAATACATAATTTGGTCTGAAAACATCAAATATGAAATCCATCTTTCTATAATTCGTTATATCATCTCTATAAAAATGTATTCTATTATCATTTTCAGAAGCATATTCATAGGCCCTGTCTAGATTAGACAGATTGCCATTATACATATTATCAATTACGACAATATTAGAACCTTTGTAGTATTTAGCTAATAACTCTACTATATAACTTCCAACATTTCCCGCGCCGCCAGAGATTACAGATGTAGTGCAATCTTTCTGCTCTATCTGTTTGATGTTACTATTCATCAACCTCCACTATCGTCGTCTTCATCATCTGATTCTTCATCTTCAGAATCAAGATCTGAATCTTTGTCTTTATAGCCATGATAAACATGTTCAGCATCTTCAAATCCCCATTCTAACATTGTCAACATGTTCTCTAATTCTTCTTTTACTATTTTAAGTTTACTTCTGTAATACTTGACCGAGCCTTCAGATCTTCTCAAATCTATCATGTCTAAAATGTCTGATGATTCTTCTGACAATACATTTAGAGCATCTTCTAATCTATTGCTGATTCTCACTGAGGCCATTTTAATTTCTCCTGTTTTGTTTGCATTGACAGCCTTGTAGCATTAATGTATTCATGTCGCATAAACATTTTCTGCTATAATCAGATTCAAAATGAAAAAATGTATCAGTTGGTTTTTTCATGGGTTGAGTAACTGCAAATTCTTCTATTATATAGCTAGACTATGTTTTTATCAGCTCTTTCTAAGTATTCATTAAATATTTCTATTGGAGCATCTTCTATGGATGGAAAAGTAACAGACATCTCTATATCGTTGTTTACATAGAGCATTCTGTTCCAATCTCTTTTAAAATTTCTGTTGCTTAATTCTTTACAGCGCTAATATTTCAATTTCAGATTGCTCAGTCATTTTTCAGCTCTTTCATTCTATCTGAATAGCACCCACATCCATATCTAGTTAAATTATCTACACTACAAATACATTCTGTAAATTCAAAGAAATCATCTAATATAATTGATTCAAGTGTTACAGTTATTTCTGGTATTTCATTAGGTTCTGTTTTGCTTGTTTCATATTTAAGATAGAAATATAGAGGTTTGAAATTAACTTCTTGGCATTTATCTCTTAAAGTTGTTATCTGTCCAACAAAATTTTTCGGTGCTGGCATTTCATATGTACCATTATTTTGTTTGAACTGTAATTCTTCTTTTGATATTTCTTTTCTGAGAAATTGACTCAGTAATGTATCTGATTGATCTTTATAAGATTTAATTGCTCTTGCTTTTGATACTGTCATAATAGCTCCTTGCTTTTATATAGTTTTTCTAGTTCTTTTAAATGATTGAACTTCAGCTCATTATTTATCAATTTTTCTGACATTTCAGAATATATTTTATGCCAATCTTTCAGATATGCTGAACTAACTGTTAAGTTAATTTCAACATCTTTATCTTGTTTTGCCATTTTAGTAAGTTTTTTCAGATCAAGTTCAGAATTAGAATTCAAATAAAACAACATTGGTCTGATATTATTTCCTAAAAATCTAGATAAGAATGCTCCTTCTAATTGTTTTTCGGGAGTAGCTTTACCTATAGGGTATTTATTCTCAGGATTATATGTCTTGCCTTTCTCTAAAGGTTTTATAGCATTAAATTCTTCTAATGTTATTTCACGCAAATCAAACTTGAATTTCTCTTTTCCTTGTTGTAACCTATTTAAGAAATTATAAGCATATTTATTGAAATCGTCTAAAACAGCTGAATAAGGTTTTTGTTTAGTATTAAATCCTAAAAGTTCTTTTTCATTATACTTTTCGTCATATTCAGAATATCTAAATTCTTTAATCTGATAACCATCCATTCTATCTCTGATCATTTCTTCTATTTGCTGTCTTGAATCTGTAAAAACAATTGTATCTCCATTTTTATATTTGTTTTTATGTATTTCTTCATTTTGAGAGCTTCTTTTACTGTCATAACTATAGTCTATCTCCTATGAATTCTTTCTTCTGTTTTTTAGCATATTTTTCCATTACTTGTTCATCACTCATTTCATCAAATCCAAGTTCACACCATCCAAGGTACCAAAATTTCTTGCTATGCCATTTATTTTTAGTATGATAAGGATTGATGCTTACTGATAAGCCAATATTTTTTATTGATTTACCTTTTAGATAAGCTGAAATCTTCTTGTTTTCTCTCTTTTTGTTCATAGTTCATTCCTTCTGTATGATCCACAAGTACATCCCTGCAATATCAATGTATCAATGTTGCATGTGCACTTTTTAATTATTGATTGCATGTTTTCTGCAGTTATTGGTCCTAATTTGTATTCTGCTACTATGCTTTTTGCTACATTGCAACAAATAGATTCATGAAGATTTTCTAAATCATATAGTCTATTTTTTAGAATGTAATCATAATGTTCATTAATTTTCATAGTTGTAATATCATTATTGAACAATTTATCTGATTTTGTTAAAGAAGCTTCATCTACTGTTTCTTTAAATAGAATTATATTATCAATATTTTCATGAATATCTACTTTTACTCTATCAAGAGCAACTTTTTGGGTCCTGTAAGTGAAACATAATTCTAAATAAAATTTAATATCTTCTATACAAGCATAGCATAAATCATATTCTTTATAATTTTCATCAATTTCAAAATATTTAGAATGATCTACTGTTTTATTAGCACATCTCATTTAATTTTCTCAATTTCTTGTAAGAATCTCTTAACTGCATCTTTCCAATCTGGCATCTGTTTTAGCTCTTTGCATTTTCTCAATCTATAGCAATCTAAAGCTGAAAAATTTGGTCTCTTGACATTGGAGTAAAACTCTGAAGCTTTTACTGCTTCTAATAAATTAACATCCCAACCCATCAATTCGTAAATATATTTGGCAAACTTATACCAGCTCAGAACTCCTCTGTTAACTATATTCCATGTCCCATATTCTTGTACATCATGAATTAGCATATCTACTAAAACTTCACTAATGTCTTTAGTATATGCTATGGAGATAATCTGGTATGACACTACTTTTGTTACATCTTTTCCATTATATTTGTTCATGATCATATATGGAAAATTGCTCCAATTTTTAGCTGAACTACCTTTCTTGCCAAATAGAGATGATACTCTTATATTAAAATATTTATTGCATATAGCTTTCAGAGTCATTTCTCCAGCAGCTTTTGTTACTCCATAGAAATTCAGAGGATCTACTTTTGCAAATTCTGTGAATCCTTCAGATGTTAGAGCTTGAGATGAATCCGAGCCAAGCACATAGTCAGTACTAAAATTAATGAGCAGACTATCGTATTTATTTGCCAACTGAGCCATATTTTTTACAGCAACTATATTGACCTCGCAAGCTAAAGATGGATTATTTTCAATTTGTTCAACATTATGACATGATGCTCCGTTAATTACGATGTCAGGACGTAAATCTTCAAAATAGTGCTCTATAAGTTTAGGATCAGTAACATCTAATTCTTCTCTATTTCTAGCTATAGTTAAAAATTTATCTCCATGCAGTTTTAGATTACTATAGAGATCAGAGCATAATTGCCCATCGCTGCCAGAAATTAAGACTCTCTTTACTAAACTCATTACTTAGTTTCCCTCTTCCAATCCCAACCCATTATATCGACAGAAGCTCTATATTCATCAGATCCGTTATATTTGTTATTTATAAAGTAGAGTAAAATAGCTTCTTCATTTGTAAAATTAAAAGAGCCATGTTGTAATCCTCTTCTCACTATTACAGGGCCGTTATTAGTGTTCCTATCAGACAAATAAAACCATTTACATACTGGTCCATTTATAAAATCAGAATATAAATCTTTATTCTGTTTAAAATAATCTGAATTCATAAAATCAAACCACTGATTAACTAATTTTAGTCGTTGAATTTTTGAATAATCAGATGTTTTTTTAATGAAATCATCAAGAGTTTTATTATCATATCTCTCTCTATATAAATCATAAACTGCTTGACTATAATTTGGAACATTACAAATTCCAATTTTTAGAGAACCTTTGAGCACAATTTGATAATCATCTTGAGCATAATGCATGTGGAAAGCTGCTAGTGTACCTGGATAAACTATACTGCAATTTATGTCTCCCTCTTTCATAGAAGAAAATATGTCACAGTATCTCTGAGCTCTATCATCTCCACCTGCTCGCATTAGATCAATTCCTTTCTACAAATACACCCTTTTAATGTCAAAGTATCTATATCACAGACACATTCTATATTATTAGTAGCAATTTTATTAGCAAATCTTTCAAATTTAAAGTTATTCCTCATCACACTTCTCATGCCATTTTCTATATACCACTCAGAATAATTTTTTACTGATCTTATTTCATAGCCACTATTTTTAAGATATCTCTGAATATCTTCTGGTAATTTACTTTCATTCATAACGCACCTCTTAATTTAATATAGCATCGAAACTTTTAAAGCATTATCGAGCACTTCGTCAAGCTTGTCAATCGTCAAATTACGCTTCTTATTATAAACTGCTACTTCATCAGCTGCTTCTAATCTTTCTTTATCAGATAATTCTTTATTTCTTCTAGCATCCTCAAGCGACCACAGCTTCTTCGTGTAAGTATTCAAATCTGCTATCAAATCTAGAAAATAATCATCTTGTTCTGCATGTACTGTTTTATCGTAATTCTTATATTTTTTATACGTAGCTGGTCTATCCCAATTAATTATACTGACAAGTATAGATGATAATTCTTTTATTAACCAGCCTCTCTGTTCTAGAAGTCTGTCTATTACTTCTAATTCTTCTTCAGATCTTGCTGTTTCTCTGTTTACTTTAATTCTTTGCTCTAATATGCAAAGCTGATCAATTATTCCACCTAAAGTTTGAATTTTATAACACTCCATCAACTAATTCATCTATTTCATGCAACATGCCGTGATTGACATGTTTAATTCTGAGTAATACAGTAGATAGTTCTAAAATTTTATTATCTTGATCTTTCAATTCTGCTAACAGTTTTATCTCTCTTGAAGTCAGAGAATTCTGATACATGAATATCTTTACATCATGAAAGAAATCATTTAGAATTTTTCTTTGTTTCCATCTTTTCAAAATTTTCTCTTTTTATTACAATTTTCTATTTCTTTTAGCATTTTGTTAAATTGAATCTTGTTTATATGAATGTAGCTGCTAGCAGATAGTGAATCTATGAATAGTTCATAGTAGTTATTATCTTTTTCTGAGTCTAAAATTGTATGAGAATGAAAAATCATATTAGTATAACAACCAATCTAGCATCAAAAAATGTAATATTCTATATGTAACAGATATTCTGTGACTAAATTTTATGTTGTATGTTTTGTCATCTATTTGCTGCATAGAAAATTTCAGCTTTTTATCAACTAGAAAATTATAATTGCCAAATGTTTCATGCTTGTCATGCATGATAGCATATTTTATTTTCTCTTTCAATCTATAATACACTATTTCTGATATATCTATATTATAGATTTTATTTTCATAGTTTATATGAATCATCTATCTATTATACAAAAGTCATTTCAAATTCTTTTTTGCATATACAACCCTGCAATATCAGAGTTTGCATGTCGCATGTACATATGTCATTAATTGTACTTATTCCATTATTTTTATCTTTGCAATTGTGCAAACATTCAAAGATATATTTTATGTTATCTTCTGTATATTTGTGAGTGTCAGGAAAATGTATAGCATCTCTATAACAAAATTCACATGTCAATCTCAGCTTTTCTTTATAGTTGTCCCAAGTGTCTAATTTTGAATTATATGTGAAACCCAAATGTTTTAAAAATTTTTGTATAGTAGCTATATCTTTATTCATTTCCAGCATCTCAATTAAATTTTAATACAATAGATTAGCAAATTATACGCCAAACTATATCTATTTCGTCTTCCCAGATGCGAATTAGTCTATAACCATTATCTTCAGCTATTCTATTTTTTCTATTATCATTATCAATCTTTCCCTTTTGCCATTCATTTACAGGTCCATTAACATATATTCTAGGATTACAGTGATAATAGTTACCATCAACTTCTATTAACATGTTATATTCTGGAATATAAAAATCAAAATAAGATTTATTTAAATAAAACTGACTCTTATACTCTATATTTAAACTATCTAAAATCTTAGCTATTTTTATTTCAGGTTTACTTATTCTATATTTAAGACATTTTTCATTTCTATTTTTATTTCTTGCAATCCACATTTCTTCTGCTTTTTCAAGACCATGTTTTTCTATCCATATATCTTTAAGTGATTTACCATACATGGGATTTTTGCTTCCAGAAACATCTGCATGATTTTCTGACATACTAACAGTTGATTTTTTTATTCTTTCATCAGTTTCTTTAGTTAAGCCTTTATTCCATGTTATTATAGATCCTTGTTCAAGCCTTTCTATTCGTGTTTCAGATATTTTATTACATGATTCGATAGAATGTTTTCTACCATACATGGGATTATTTTCACCCTTTGCTAAACCTTTTTCTATTCTAGTTTTAGATATTTTAGCTTTAGTTTCTTCAGATGCTTTTCTCCCTTTCAACTTTCCTGAATTTTTACATTTATGACATTTTCTATTCAGCCCAGTAACTTCGTTCAAGCAATTTGTCGCAGCACATTTATATTTGATATATTCTATGCATTCTTGACATATTCCAGATTTATTTCTATTGCCTAATTCATTAATACCACAAATATAGCATAATAGCATTATACATTCTCAAATAAAAAGACTTACAGTGTGGATAAGAAATAATAGCAAAGCTATTTTCACTGTAAGTCTTTGTAAACTACTATTATTTCTTATCCAATAATAAATATATTTGAGAAAATGCAAAATGCATTATTTTAGTTTACATTTTATAAAAAATCCCTTATCGATATCTTGTAAATATTCATATTCTAAATTTACTAAATTTAACAAATATTCTATAGCTTTAGGAGTTGGTAGCCATACGTGCTCTCCCTTACCTATGGTTTGCCATCTCTGCATATGTTCTTGTGCTTCTATGCATCTAAAATTTGGACATCCTATAAATAATAGTGAATTTTCATGCATCAAATTTTTACAATTATTTAAGAATTCTAAAGGATTTGTATGCTCTATTACTTGATCAGAAAATAGAATATCAAATTTTTTATCAGTAAATAGTTCAAAACTACCATATAGAAGCTTGTTTTTTAATTCTGGGAATAATTCTAATCCTTTATCTATGCTGGGCTTATTTATATCTACTCCTACAGCATCATAGCCTTCTTCTATAGCAGCTTTTACAACCAGTCCGCAGTTAGCTCCAATATCTATAAAAGAACCTGAATTTTTGTACTGCTTAGCTTTCAAAACATTGGGTTTAGAATGATTATTAAAAACTTCTTGCCATCTAAAACTATATTCATCAGATATATTCTTCTCTTGATCTATATGTATATTGTAATCATTTTTCTGTATGAAATCTAATTCCTCATTTACATAGTATTGACTTCCTGGAATATTAAAATAGAATTTAGATTTTTTGCTATTATCTATCATTAGCTTAGGTTTTTCTAAGAATTTATCAATAGCTGCTATAACATGCTCTGGTTCGATGCTAGACATGCATATAAATTGACTAGTGTTTACGCATTTTGGAATAAAAGTTAATCCACCATTGTCTAACAAGTTAAAAAATTGTGAATGTTTGCATGAAATGCATTCTAGAGCATTATTCTGTATATAGTATATATATTCTCTGTTAGCATTGCTTAAATAAGTAGAAGCTGCTCCATTGATAGCGATAGAGGGAATATTAAATGATCTTGCTATATGAATTGGACCATTATCTCCACCTAAGAAAAATTCGCTATGTTTAATTAGAGATAATAGTGTTTTTAAATCGACTTTATGATACTTGCTGTCTGTCAATTCAGAAAAATCAGATAGACCAGGCTCTATTACTTTATGACCTTTTTTTTGTAAATATTCTATTATAGATTTATATTTAGCTTGTCCTAAAGTTTTTCCTCCCCACCCGCTACCATCTGCTACTACCACAACATAGGGTTTTAAATGAGAAAAATCTTCATATAGATGATTACTATTATCTAGTTCAGCATATTTATCTTTTGGATTATTAAACGTTATATCTGCTGTTCTAGCATAGGAATCAATGAATAATTTATTTTTTGAGCTCTCATATGATAGATCGAGAGAGATTTTTAACTGATGATTAGTATTGTTTAAATGATCTTCTAATATTAATTTGTCATCTATTTTTACTATTTCATCGGGCTTATGAGCAAAATATTCTACTATTTCAGGTTTAGCTGTATAGAAAGTAATTTTGCATCCTTCATATTTTTGTCTTAATTTCTTTACTATCGGCTCACATAGCAATATATCTCCAATACCAACTACACGAGAAATTCCAATGTCAACTATTCCAGATGTCTGTTTTAGTATATCTAATATTCTATTATTGTGTTCTGTAAATGCAGCATTTCCCATCAGAGTTGGAAATGTTCTCTTTATTTCTATATCATCATCTTTTTCTATAATTTCTTCTTTAATGTCTACAGATTTAGGTGCTCCAATTTGCTTAGCTATATCTTCCAAAGACATCTGCTGTTTTCCACCACCAAATTTGACCCATTGAACAACAGTAATTTCTGCTGGTATGCAACCTCTATATCCTTTTTCTGCCCATTGCTTCAGTACAAGCCCAGGCATGAATAGAGGCTGTCCATCTTTTACTTCTACACATTTATTCCAGTCTACTTCTACATCTTTGAAATGACAGATTTCATCTAAACATATTTCTTCTATTTTTGGAGGATTTGATATTCTGAAACCAATTGTATTCAGAGGATGATCTGGAATATCTACATTTCTATATTCGCAATGTCCAAGAGCATATTTACAGTGCTTATTATTTGCAAAATCTTCTAAATGTGCAGCTATATGTCTTGGAAACCACATTATGTTATTGACAGTCTTGTAAAAAATAATATCAGCAGAAGCTAACTTAAGTGCCTCATTGAATAGAGAGACACTCTCGTCAGTTTTAATAAATCTTATATTTAGAGATATTTCTTTACACTTCTCTTTAACAGTATCTAAATCTCTTATAGAAGACACAATTAAATCTATATTTTTATGAGTCTGTTCAAACACATTCTTGATAGAGTTTTGAACATGTATGTCATCTGAATTTTCAGCTATTAATATGACGGTTACTAAATCCAAGTTTTTATTAACCTACCTTTTCTTCATCATACTGATCTTCTAAATCAGATCTCTTATGAATAATTTTTACAAGTCTTGTGTCAATTTTCTTAATTTCAGATACATTCTCAGAATTATGTTTAGTCAGAACAATACAATTTCTATAATTAGACCAGTCAACCATGAATTTGTTGTCTAAATTTCCATTGTTCTGTATTTTTACAAGCTCATTAAGAGCATTCAAAGTATATAGAGTGTTTGTATCTTTCTTTCTGTGTAGAGATACAGTATTTTCTACTATATCAGAAAATTTATTAATCTTGTCCTTGTCAACATTATAAGTCAGAACATATTGATGTGGTTTTGTAGTGTCTCTAAGAAGAAATACTTTCTCATTGATGACACTAAAATTATTAAAAATGTCATAAACAGTGTTTCTAATACTTCCTTTTTTGACGAATGTTGCTAATAACATTAGATTTACATTCTGTCCATTGTAACCCTTATTTTCTGATTCTATAACAACCTCTTGATCTTCCATGACAAAACTAATCCTTTCTTGAAACTAATATGTTTAATTGTTTGTGAACCAATTCGTGTAGAAGATCTAATGATTCTTTTTCTTCTACTTTCATTTCACTTAATATTTTTATAAAACTAACAGCAAAATTTTTAAACTTGTAGTCTTCAAAAAATTCTACTAGATATTCTTCTGGAATTTTATTTAGGATAGTAGAGGCAATATCTTCTTTACTGATTATCTTCACTATTTCTTTAATCTCATCTACTATTACAGCCTTATTCATGTCATCTAAATCTCTACCATCCAATAAAGAGTTTAATTCATCTACTACATTTTTAAACACTCTATATAGTTTTCTTTTATCTTTTACTATCCAGTTCTCATATTGCTCAGCATTACCAGTAAAAGAAACTATGTCATTCACATTAATATAGTGAGTACCATCAGATCTGCTTCTGATTTTGTTGACTAAATATGATTCTAGTAGATGTTTAACTTTCTTAAACATCTCTTCATCATGCATGAATTTGTTTCTTAGAGCCATCATGGACTCACTTACTACAAATTCATAGATGTTTTTAATTTTTTCTAATAGCTCTGATTTGCTACTTTCATCTGAAACTTTAGATGTTCTAATGTTGTTTTTGTCTTGAATATGCTTTTTAAATTTGTCAAAAACATCTTCTTTATTGATTCTAAATAATATTTCTATAGGAGCTGTAGCTTTGTCTGCTGTTTCTTCTGACATCAAATTTCTCCAATTTTGTTACATTTTAGAGTATAAAGAACAAATTCATTTTCTAAAATATTTAATGATTCTTTTACTATATCAAATAGCAAATGATGCTCTTCTACAAAACAGTCTAATATAATAGAATCATGCTTTGTAGCTATTATTTTTGACTTCAAGTTGTTTCTAATAATGTTTGATTGAAAATTTGACACAAACTTTAAGAATATACATACTGCTTCATTCTGACAAAGATTATTAATGCTCTTGTCTTGAACATCTTCTAAACTGGTGTAAGATATGCTCTTTCCAGAAGAGCATACTATCTTCCTATTTTCTATACTCTTTATGTATTGTAAGATTCTAAATTTTAATTCTTTAATTTCTTTAATAGTTTCTAATTCTTTATTTCTATTTTTGTAACCATAAAGAAATGGTATAATAGAATTTTTTAAATTAGTTCTATTCTTTTTTAGAATTTTAGAATAATAAGTATAAAAATCAGTTTCTAAAAGCTTGATTCTAAAGATTTTATATAGCGTCTTAATCTCAAAATTTGAAAAGTCAAGAGACACAATTATACCCTGATCATCAAATCTACTCACAATACATTTTTCATACTTCTTCTGAATTGTGTGAAAACTTGAAGATAACCTTCCAGTACTGGTTTTAGTAAGGCTATAACTTAAGTTAGCTATTTTACTATTCTCTATATAGTCATTGTAATAATTTTTTATGTGGCTATAAACATAGTTTGCATGATTTATATCAATATTTATTTTATTTGTTTCTATAATAGAATATGTTATAGAAACTTCATGCAATAGTTTCGTAAATTCATTTTCTTTATAGTTATTCTCTATATAGTTCTTAAGTTTATTTAATACTACTGTCTCATCTATTAAACTTTTATTTAATAAATTTTCATTAAATATTTGATAAGGGACTATAGATAGATCATAGCTTTTATTAACAAAGCTTTTCAGATCATTTCTATATTTTGTTCCAGTAATATTTCTGATCTCTTCATCATCTAGATCTAAATCTTTGTTCAGAATATTGCTTAAAGCTATTCTGACATCAATAAATTTAGTATGATCTAATATTATATTTTGTTCAGCAAATGCTTTTGAAAATTCTTTTAAGTCATAAATGTATAATCTATTCAACTTATGAATGTTTTCTGCTATCAGCTTTATATCTATACAATTTAGAACATAAATTTCATCATTGCTGCAAAAGCAGAATCTGACTAGTTTGTTGTCAGAACTGCTTTTGTAATTTATGATGCTGTCATCTTTGAAATTGCTGAAAAATATGTCTTCGTTTACATAGAACACTTTCATGTAGATCTATCCGATCTTTATTGACTTAACGATATGCTGTCCAGGCAGAGAACATAAATAATTCTGCATTATTTCAGTAGCAGACAAACTTCTATTAAATATTCTAGTAAGCCCTATAACTCCTGTCAGTCCTGAATTAGACAAATCTAATGATTTACCAATCACCAATCTTGAATTTGCTATCAGTTGTGGAATTGATGTAAAAGCACTATAAGAAGCACATGCTCCATTTATATAGATTGTAGCACCAGAAAAACTTCCAGTACTTCCATCAAATGTAGCAGCAACATGATACCATTTGCCTAAAGCCAAAGGACCAGCAGTGAAACTATTAGTCCCTATGTTCAATTTTAATACACCTGAATCTTCTTTTAATCCCAAAGTTTCAGTAGCACCAGATCCTATAGACATTATCTGGCTGTGACTGGTAGCAGCAAATTTCACAAAGCATAATACAGACATTCCTGATAATGCTGTGCTAACAGGATTGAATAAAGCTGATGACGCACTTTCCATCCAAGATTTACCATCAAATCTAAATCCGCCATCACAAGGAGAATAAGTCCAACCTGTCACAGTAGCACTTAATCCATCTCCTGAAGCGCAACCTTTAATACTAGCATTCAGAGAATTTCCTGATCTATCTGCTACAGCAGTTAAAGAAGTACTCAATTCTTGTCTGTTATATGTATAATATAATACAAGACTTGATCCAGTTACACCATTAGAGGGTAGTTGATCAATATTTGGTCTTATTCCTGTACCAAAATAATTTAGAAGACCTAGTCTCTGAAAACCACTTAGAGAAATATCTCCAAAATAAACTCCTAAATCGTTTATAATGACACTCAATTTATTATAATTAGACATAGCTGTACTGATAATATATTGAGTAGAGTCAGAAGTCATGCTTCCTTGCTGAGCTGTATGAGACTGACAATACAAAGCTTGAGAACCTGTAACTGAAGATAGACCGGCTGTAGTTCCAATAGTCAAATATAGAGTTCCGCTGCCACCATCATTAGTATTGCTTCTGATTCTGCCTACAGAGATAAAATTATTTCCTGTAAGAGCATCAGATTGTACTAAATTGAATATAGGCTGCTCATTGAAAGATCCGGTATTACCAAGGAACTTTAGTTTTGTCTCAATAATGAAATTGTCAGTCTGCATTTATTTCACCATTATACCAAATTTCTATAAATTTACATTTAAGAAAATTTTTTATTTCATTTTTTCTTGTTTTATCTTTTTCAATTGCATATTCATGTCTTTTTTCATAGTATTCTATAACAATATTTTTTTCTTTATCATATCCATCTACAAAATATCCTAATTCTTTTATATGAAATTCTCCACCGTTCATTCCATGCTGAAAATTATAGTTATACTGCTTACCATATTCATCAATAATTTCACAAGCTTTGGGACTGAATATAGGAAATACTTTACCTATTTTTTCTAAAAATGCTATAGCTTTTATTTTTTTTTTAATTTTAGTTTCGTCAGATTGTTTAAATTTCATTCCTTTGTTCCAAGCTATTTGTCCCTTATGAGCTTTACTATTTTTCAATCTGTGTTCTTTAGTTTGAACTCTGCCTGTCATAGCTTTCGATCTTTTAATATTGGATTCTTCCGAATTCCAAACTTCATTATTATTTTTTCTACTTCTAATTCTTTTATTGTTTCTTTCTAAATCTTTTTTATAATTTTTCTTATTTCCTTCACTTATATTCTTTTTATGCTCTTCTGTTTGAGGACTCGATTTTCTTTTCTTACCTTATTGTCTACAACCATCTCTATTTCCTATTTTTGAACAACTTCTACATAATGTTGAAAAAACATTAATTGTATTGTTACACAAATCATTACTACATTTCTTTGTATTAATTCTATGTTTACCACAATACTCTATACCCCTCTTTTCTGAATTTATATTTATTTTTTTATTACAATTTTCAGTTTTACATTTCATGGTGTTTCTCTAAATTAAAATTGCTAAGTATTGGATCTTAAAAGACTATATGTCTAAAGATGCTTAGCAATTAGAATTTAAGTCTTTTAAGATCCAATAATAAATATAACTGAATATAAAAAAAACAAAATTGACACTATTGAAGCTCCTTTATAGATATTTCTCAATAAATTCTCTACTGTTAAACCACTTTTCATGAAAATTGTTATTTTAGTAATCTGGATTATATCAAATTTAGAGAACCATTCCTCATATTTTTTTAAATTTTTTGCAAATATTTCTATATAATGCTGAGTTTATTTTTATAGCATAAAATCCACTAGAATTTGTTATCATTATTTCATGTTTACTTTTTATTGCTCTATCCAAATTTTCTGAAGAATATGTATTTACATGATCTTTGAAAAAATCATATCCAGATTTTAATTCTTCCTCATATGTTTCTCTGGGTAATCTATGTATTAAATCATAATCATCTCTATTCTTTTCGACATAATCAACATAATGAATTAAAGAATCACTAAAAGCTCTACTCCATAAGTATTTAAAATCATCTATCATGAATATTCTATATATTGTCCCATGTAGATTGGCTGTCACTTTTGATCCTGTACAAAAAGTTGAATCACTCATTTTTATAAATCCAAAATATTTAGCAGCATTATCAAATCCTTTTACAAATCCTTTATTATCTTGTAATCCTGTTGGTATATTTTTTGCAATTATAGATTTGAAAAAAAATTCTCTTGTAACAGATATTCCTTTGTATAGAGGCAAATTTTTAGACTCAGTTAAAAAATGTGAACAATCTTTTGTAATAAGATTGTATACTTCTTGAACATTAACAGATAATATTTCTATAGCTTCTTTTAGTTTCATAATTAATTTACTAACTGATAAATTGTCTGTCCTGGTTTTCTAAGTCTACTTGGTGCTATAAAAGCTTTAAAATCGTCTCCTTCGGAGATCTGAATTCCATCTATCTGAATGAGTCCTCTAGTTTGTATAACTTGAAAACCAACACTTCCAGTCAAAACTGATCCAACTAATGTATTCTTAACTACAACTGGCTGCCATGTTCCTGTATCTGTGACCGCAGTTAATGTAACAGCTGAACTTCCCAATGTAAATATTATTCTACCTGATGTAGAACCAGATATAGATCTATATCTTAATGAGCAGACATAATCATTTCCAGTAAATAGAAGTGCTGAATTTGATATATTCTGTAAAACTCCAGTATCTGCTGAAACAGCATTAATTCTAATACCAGATGCTCCATAAAAAATATTATTATTATCTTGAACTATAATAGGATTTGGAGAACCAGAGGGTGTCCAAACATTCTGAGAATTTTGAATCAGGTTTTCTGATCCCATTTCAAATCTTATAGTATCATCTGAAGGATCAATTGCTAAGAATCCTCCATGATCTAGAGAGCCTCCTTGTAATGATAATAAATCACCAGAAGCAGATAAGCCCATGATAATTGTTTGTTCTGATGAAATAATATCTGAACCCTGAAAACCTGAAGGTGTTCCATCTAGATGATTTGGCGTTGAATCTGTAATAGACCCAGATATAGCAGAAAACAATTGAAATGCAGATACTGAATCTAATCTCCACCATCCAGCTAAAACATTTGAAGAAGTGGTAAAATCATTTATAGCTAAATCTTCTGGTGCCTTGCCAATAGATGTCAATGATGCTAATCTATTTATAGAACTTACAGAACCCGTAGCAAGCCATAGTCTCATTTCATCTATGACTCCACCAAATGCAATATTTCTTTCGCCTAACTGAGAAGCAGTCAAAACAGATGTAGTCCCAATAGTTCCTGATGCATATGCAGCACCATTTAAAAATATATTCATTGTCTTTGCACCAGATGCATATAAACAAAAAACATGATTCCAAGCTGTAGTAACTATAGAAGAAGTGCCAGACAACACATAAGTTAAATCATGATCAATTCTAAATTCTATTACTGAAGATGTTCCTGCAGATAAAATATGTGCACTATATATTCCATCAAATCCAGAAGATGTAGCACAAGATGATCTCATTATAGAGACATCAAAGAATGTATTATGTGTATTACCAGATATATTAGGTTTTATCCAACAATCAAAAGACAAATTAGCAGCAGAAGTTCCTGATGTTCCAATATCTTCTGTAATTATTATGCTATCAAGAGTAATAGAGTTATTGATTCCATTAAAGGGAATAGATTTTAAAGACAGAACTCCTGGAGTATCTAGAAGGTTTATCACCTCTGGATTCTCGATCTGGCGCGAAAGTATGCTCTGAAAACTGCCAGAACTTATTGGGTTTAAATAGTTGAACATTTTTTAAACAAACCTATATTTTTCAATATAAAGGGGAATTTACGTGTCTCATATGATTTATATATCATTCTATTTTTAAACAAGTCTACATAAATTGTATCTATACTTTTAGATTTTTCTAATTCATTTATTAGATTTTCCATAGCTCTTTTTGATACATTTTCTTTAGAGTATTCTAATCCTAAGCTAGTGATAGACTCATCTTTTAATCTTATCCATCCTAAATTTTCATAAACATAAATAAATATATCATCTATATTCTTAAATTTATAGCTCTTTCCAAATTTTCTCACTAATAGATCTTTATGTAGCTCACTAGAGTATCCTATAAATTTACCTGTATCATCTATAAATAGAGAATTTTGTAAGCTTTCTAATAAAGTTTTTAATTTCATAATTATAGATCCAGAGACAAAATTACAAACGCGCTAGTAAAATTTTTTGCATCATATAATCTTACATAGTTAATATGTTTTATGTATGATAAAGTCATTAGTATATTCCAAAATGATCATAAAAATATATTGATCAATGTCTCTTAACTTAATTATTCTATATTTCCAAAAACTTTTAAAAACATCATCGATATAAATTTTAAAAGGATTATATTTAACTATAAAGTTAAATATTTCTTTTTTAGCTAAATTTGTTAACATTCTATAATTAAAAGATATACACATATCTGTATTACTTAAAACAACTCTTGTATATCCATGAGAATAAGCTTCATCATACATCTCATCCCCAGAATTATGTTGATCTATATTGTGAAATATTTGTTTATTTCTAGATAAATATTCAAAATGGTCTTTAACTTCAATAAATATTCCATCATCATTAACCCAATATAGTCTGTATTTAATATATTCTAATAATGTTTTTAATTTCATAAATCAAGCTGCAAAATTACAGATGTCGAGGTAAAATTTAATTTTTTAATAGGTTGTGCAAGTTTTGAGATTGCTAGAAGTTCTCCTTCTTGATTATATAGTCCCACAGAACTTATAATCGGAGAAAAATCCAATCCAGAACTAACTAAAAATGGAGCAAATTCTGCTGCTGTTGTAGAAGATGTCAATGGATCAGACATCCAGTTTCCAACTCTACCAGAATTGAAAAACGTTGGGTTTAGAGAGTAGTTTTGCTCGTCATGAGGACAGCGACAGAAGACATTCAATCCTGTATGATTTACTTTTGATGAATATGAAATAGATGTAATTGCCAAAGTCAAATTTGCTGAACCAGCTGCTGTAACTACAAACATTCCATCATCTACTAGAACACAGCCTACAGTAGCACTTGTTGATTTTTGTAGCAACTGACCAGAACCAGAGTCTATATAGTCTCCAGCAAAATCTCCAGTTACAGTAGCTGTCAGAGAACCTTTTTGAAACCCTGTGTCATAGAATCTTTTCTTCAATGAAAATATTCCAATATATAAAGAAGTCAGACCAGAATATGAATTATAGAATCCTCTGTTGAATAGAGTCATCTGTGCATTATTGTAATGTCCACTAAAACTCCCTGTTACTGCTGCTGTTAGAGAACAAGCAGAAGAATTTAGAGTGTCTAAAGCTGTTATAGAGAAATTGCGGCTAGTATAAAAATTTGTATACAGAATATCAGAAGGATTTAATTGAACATAGGCAGATTCTATATCAGAGTTGACAACGATAGGAGTTTTGGGAGTGTTGAAAGCCATTATTACATTCCAATATTTCTATAAATATCATAAATAAATTTATCTACATTCTGTATAATATTTTTTGGCACTTTATTAAATGATAGATATGGATCAATAAAATAATCTTTATATTTTATGAAAGAATGCCCATTGACATATCCACTTATCATATCTTCTATGAGATTATTAACAATTTTATTTTTAAAATCTATTCTTTTTATATCTACATTTTTTCTCATATAATCTATAAAATTATCTATTTTATCTTCATCCCAAAAAATGAATTCTAAGTCTTTATAATATGGTTTATTTTTAAACTTTTCTTCTATATTATACACAGAATCATGACATTCTTCGCCATATGAACAATCTTCAGATTTTAAAACAAAATCAATAATTTCATTTTCTACATTATTAACAGAAAATGTTTCATTTATTAGATGTTTAAGTTTCATATTTTAATGTTGTAATCTGACTTATATGTAGAATTATAAAACTGTTGTTTTAATTTCTGTAATTCTCTAATCAATTCATCAAAAAATGTCTGTGTGACAGATTTAGATGTATCTGCTGCTAACATCAGAGCTTCTGGCATTCTATTCTTAATAACTTTAAGTATTGTATGCTTCAATGGTATTAATTTTTGTGCAGCTTCTTTTGGATGTCCAAGAGCAGAACCACGAGATTTTAGAAACATGTCAAGAGTTCCAGTTTCTTTTATCAACTCTTTTTCTATCTCTTCTTTGATAAGTTTTTTTAATTGTTTTTCAGTCATTTTTATCTCCTAAGATCTTATAACATTATAGCACTTCTGCATCTTCCGCAAGTATCAAACACAGATTTTATTGTGCTTTTGAACAATGTTCTCGGACATGTTTTACATTTCATATCAAAAATCCATCAAATTTTGAATTATTATATCTGTATTAGAATCTTTTCTTATAGGGTTTGCAAGTTTAGAAATTGCTAAAAGATTCCCCCAGTCGTCATACAACCCCACAGTTGTAATATAAGTTGCTGGTGAATCTAACAAGCTATCATTTGTATCAGGTGAAACAGATGTTGGGTTCTCTGAATAATTATATTCTGAACCAGAGATTGTAGCATTCAGCATCAGTCTTCCTCTATTTTCTATAGAATCAAAAGCTATTCTTCTGATATTGAAAGCTGAATTATTATTTCCTGTAACTGTAAATCCAAAGTCTCCAGTAGTTCCAGATGCAGGATATAACCAAAATAGTCCAGCATTTGCATCATTATTATCTAATATGATAGTTTTCAGATCATAATAGATTAATCCTACTCTTGTAATTGTGCCATCACCACCAGATCTAAATATTCTACCTTGTTTCATTCCATTTTGCAAAACAGTTTCAGGTTGATCTGTATATAAATATGTCCTCAGAATAGAAGATGCAGAAGATTCTGATATTGGCATAGCTGTAGTTGTAATATCGTCATGATCAAATAAATCTATTCCACTATTTCCAACTAGAACTCCAGTATTTGAATATTTGCTTATATCGTCAGCAGACAGAGTATTTCTTTCATTGAAATTCCACCAAGCAACTATATTTGTAGAAGTAGATCCTCCTGTCAATGTAGGATCCCAAAAATTGCTGAATAGAATGCCAGCTGTTGATGAAGCAGTAACCAATTTATTTATCTGATCTTTAATTCCTGTGCTACCATCTGTAAATCTTTTATTCCACATTCTTATATGTTGAATCTGTCCATCATAGCCACCATCTAAATTTGTATCACCAGATAAAGCTAAAGATACTCTATCACCAGTAGTATCAGTTTTTGCTCTATTATAGTTAGAAATTCCTATGTATAGATTATTGGCAGAGTTTGTAGCACCATCTACCATATCTCCATAAGAAATACTTGTGGTCTTCAAAGGAATTCTCTGGTCAAACATATTAGTCTGAACTACTGGTCCATTTGCTGCATCTGAACCGTTTAACCTTGGATCAACTTGTTCACTATTATATAATTTGTAACCATCAATATAACCAAATACTGCTCCAGCACCAGATTCTACAGTATTTGAACCATCTACACCAGATATTCCCCAACTAACTATTAATCTATGAAACTTGCCATCATAGATATTTATGCCTACATCATCTGGAATGAATAGACCAGAAGCTTGAACATCTTTCTGAGCAAATGTATTTGTAAAATCTGTATCTGAAGAAGAGCCTCTTATATAAAATCTAAATGCTGATTTCTGTTTGTCTGGTGATTCACAGAGTTCTAACTTCATAAAAGCATTTTGAGTGCTGATATTTGATCCATCAAAACCAGAGTTTGAAAGTCTTCTCCACAAAATAGTAGAATTAACATTATATGGTCTTATCACAGCTTCTATTGTCAGAGCACTTGTTGCTAAATCTAAACTGCTATTAGGTGCCCATCTGACTCCAAAGAATGATTTTGTAGGAACACCAATATCTCCGCCATAGGAATTTTTTAAATCTAAAGCTGTAGTAAATCCCGTGGCATTTCCTGTCACTATTCCCGTAGCAGAACTATTTGAGTTATTAAATTCCATTCTAAAAGAAGAAGGTAATATATGATCTTTTGCTAAATCTCTTCTTAATGATATGACTCTAGCTACAGTCAAGTTTATAGATGTAGTAGAGCTAATTATAGAAGTACTACTTTGAGCAGAATATATATTATCTTGTCTGTATAGATATCCTTGTAGATAATTGAACAGAGCTTGATGAGACATTGAAGAATTGTCATTAGAGCTGCTTTTATAATTCTGCACAGCAGAGTTAGATAGGAAACATCCAACTGGTCTTTCAGCTGTCAGAGAACTTCCAGGTATAGTAGTTTTGTCAAAATTCCATAGATATTTTACTTCTTGAGCTTGAGTTAGGCCAAATTGTAGAGGAACATCTGTTCTTAAAAGATTTACTTTACCAAGAGATTTGATAGCTGTAAAGAAATGAACATTAGAAGCACAAGGACTTATATTAGAGATAGAAATAGTCTCTTGATTATCAAACTTTATAGGAATTATCTGCGAAGGTTCAAAGACTTTAAACATTTCTATGTTACTCTAATTTTATATTTTTTATCATTCTTGCTTGAATATATAATACATTTAGCTATAAAACATAAATTATTGAATTCTTTATTGTTTTCTAAATGGTTACAACTATCTTTTTTAACATAAGCTACTGTGACATGTGGTTTGTAATCAGGATATGAATTTTTATTATCAAAATTGTCTTCTATATCGTAGTGTAATTTTTCTAAATCTTTACTTGCTATTCTTATAGTTACTACATCATGATCACTTGAATCTCTGAATATTTGAACATTTTCAAACAGAATCTAACTTGTCCATAGTTGTCAAGATAATCTCTAATTTTATCTGCTTTTTCATCCGTTAAGCCATAGAGAACTGTAACGTGTATATCATTTTTAGATTGTCTACCCATGTCATCTTTTGCATATATAGAATTCTGGGGAATATTTTCAATTCCCCATTTGTAGATTCTACTTGAGATATTTGTTGGTAGATCAATCTGAGTAGATGAATAAGAATGTTCTAGTAGATAAGATAGTTTCATTATATTATTTAATATTACTTAATATCTAGTACTGAAGAGTGGTAACTATCGAAATTTCTTTTGTGAACAGCTTTCTAACTGGTGGACTAACTTTACCGACTGCCAAAATTTCTCCTGAATCATTATACAATCCAACAGTTGTGACATACGTTGTTGGAGAACTTGTTAACGATCCAGAAATCGTTCCCAATGTAGGATTAGATATGGCTGTCGGATTTGTAGTATAATTACATTCATTTGGAAATGCTCTACAAAAATACATTGTCTGCTTTAAGATATTCAGAGCTTGAAATGACAGAGAAGTACATACAACAAAACCTGCAGATGCTGCTCCAAATGTAAATCCTGAAGCTGAGTCACAGAGAAAATGTGGCCATCCTGTTCCACCATGAAATAGTAAAGAAGCTGTATCATAAAATACAGTTCCTACTATATTAGATGTATTACTTTGCGAAACTAAAGATCCTTTTCTACCAACAGATCCAGTAATAGAAGATTCTGGTATATCTATATATGTATTATTAGCAGAAGTTCCGAATGTAAAAGTAGCAGTAACAGTACCAGAAACTATTCCATCATCAGAAGTAGTTCTACCAATAGTCATAGCTCTAATAAGAGATGTAGTAGAAGCCAAATTATGAGCAACAGGAACTACAGCTGAGGCAGTTGATGAGAAATAGTAATTAGCTATATTTCTAAATGCAGAACTCAGAGGAGTAGTTGTCACAGTTCCTTGAGCATTATTCATATATGCTGTATCTGAAGCTTGAGCTACAAATGAATTTATATTCTTATTTTGTGCAGCTGAAAGAGAAGTCAGAGCAAAAGATGTTTTATTTGATATCTCATTCTGCACGATATCACGGTTTTCTTGTAAAGATATGAGACTCATTCTTGTTCCTCTAAAGTTATTATTTTAAATGTCATTTTTAACTTCCACTCGCAGAAACTGTTAGCTGAAAAACACCGCGGGCACCACTTTGCAGACCTACACAGTCTACTAAAACAGTTCCAGAATTTCCCAAAGCTGTTTTCATTTGAAATGTAGCTATACCTTGTGAATTTTGTTGTACTTTAGAATTCACCAGTGTTGCTATACTTGTATCTCTAGATATTCCAGCATATCCAGACACATCTGTTCCATTTGTAGTTTCTACTGTAAAAGAGACTGTGTCTCCATATTTTACTGTAGCTATAGAGGGCTTTATAGATAATACAGACACTTTTAGAGAACCTTTAGGCAAAGTTATCAGACGGTATCTTTGAGCTATGTCAGGATTTGATGTAGGCTCAAGAATAGGCAAATTCAGAATATTTATGTCTGGATTCGATGGGTTGCTGACATCGTATAACTGATAATTTATTTCCACTTATTCTGGTTGTCACCAACCAGGTTAGACTATATCTTCATATTATTACTTCTAATATGCTCTGCTTTTCGATCTATTTTATAAGATCTACTCTACTCTGTGAATATTTTATTATTCCATTTCGATAGTCGTTGAGCTGACTTCATTTTACAGAAGATTAGTTGCTGGTTGACTCTAATTAAATATTTTTAAGCATTCACATTCATTATTTCTAATCATGTTGTAGCTATTTAATTTTAGCAAGCTATTCCAACAATTAACAGAGTTTATAGACGACTCAATAATTTATCTTACAGGATCGTCCCCGAACGAAAATTTTGTAATTTTAAAACTGCCATCGTTCTTGGCAAGCAATTCTCTTCCTTTGGTCGTTAAAATGCAATCTATGATCGCCGAATTGTTAACTTATAGTTATAATTCCTATAAGACCGGACTATTTCTTCAACTGGTATATGTTTCAGTTGCTCGGGGCTTTATGAGATATTATTAGTAAGATTCTTCAATCTCTAGTCTCTGCACCTTTCTATATACTTATTATCTATTCTATAGAGTAGGCTCAAGATTGGCATTTCAGCTTTCCTTGAGTTTACCGAGTTTTTCATTATATATCGCTATATAAGCTACCTATGATCAAGTAGATGAATCAAGATATGCCACTATTTATTCTCCTTTAAATTTAATTCTTTCTCATGTTTTTCTATATCTTTTAAAAACCAAACTTCTAATTCATAATTTAAATTTCTTACAGCTTGCCATTTCAATTCATCAGTGCTTGTTTTGAAACCTTTAATTTCTAAATATTTAAATGAATTATCTATATTATTTTAAAATCGATACAGTATGAATGATTTTTATCATCTTCTCCAACATATTGCACTCTGTCGTTAGTGTATTCCCAATCTTTAATAATACCTGCATCTTTCATTTTATCTAATATAAAGCAAGATCTATATTCATAGCTTCCTAAAACTTTTAAATTTTCATTATATTGTATCCATTTTGAAAAAGACTGTCCAGATGGATTTCTACCATTTATATAAGTATTCTTTGCAGATTTCGACATCTTGTCTTTAGTTTTTTCAGTTTGTTTAAACCCTTTTCTATTCTTTTTGCTCTAATTTTATCTCTAGTTTCTTTAGAAACAGGTTTATTATATCGACCATTTTTATCACCTTCAGTTAAATAACCCTTATTATAATGGCCATTCTTACTTCTTGATACTAGATGACCCTTGCCATACATTCCATTTCTTTCACCTTGACTATGATATTTAGAAACACATTTTATGCTGCAAAACTCATGCTTTAAAGTATCTGTTGGCAAATGATAGCTATTTTCAAACCAACTATTGCATTGTAAACATTTAGTGAAGCAGTTAAATACTATATTAGATAGCCAAAATTTACATTTTCTAGAGCAGCAATTTGATTTATAGATTACAGCAGAGTCATTTTTAACTTCTGTTTCAAACCACTGACAACATGCATCACATTTCTTACTACATGTATAATATTTTGCTTTCATATAACTAAATATCATCTTTCTCTGTTTTTTGTCCTTCTTCTGCTACTGCTTCTTCAACTACTTCACTGCTATCTTCATTATTCAGTTCTTTCATTACTTCTATTATACTTTCACTATTATCTTTCACAAATGCTTCTAATCCTTTATCTGCTTGTTCTCTAGTATCTGTCATAATTTCTTCTTTAGCTGTATCTTGTTCGATCTCTTGTTTACTTCTTCGTTTTCTTGTTCTTTTTTCTTCTGCGGGTTCAATCTGTTCTATAGTTTCTGTTTTAGTTTCTTCTGCAATTGACACCGCTACATCTGTTTGTACAAAATTCAGTACACCAAATCCATTAGGGAAACCACCATCATCATTGGTTTCTATCAGCTTTACCGACTTTTCATCATAAGTTCTCTGCCAAGATTCAAATAAAGCTTTTGACTGCATTTCATCTGTAACTGCACACTGTACATCGTGTATTACAATTGTGCATTTACCTGCAACATTTTTCTTTATGATGTTCCACAATATGTATAATTTATCTATACTCAAGCATTCATCTATTAGAATAAAATCAGCATTTTTAAGAATATCTAAATGATTGTCTAAATATTCTATTATATTGGGACTAGTCTTTACTGTTACATCATGAATGTTGTTATCTTTTAGATTGTCATAGACTGAGGGTAGCAGATCTCTGTAATAATCTAATGTTATTATTTCTGCTCCTGTTTCTCTTGCTGCATATGCTAAATATAGAGTGTTAAACCCAGCATATGTGCCAATCTCTACTATATTTTTGCAATTGTTTTCTTTGACTAGATTGTAGAGAATCTCGCCTTCAGTATGAGTTGAAAGACGCGAGCCTTTAAAGTTGAATCCTTGTAAGTTCATTTATTTCTAATCCTTTCTATTTTTTATTATTTCTGTATATAGTTCTTTTTCATATATAACTTCTACTGCATAATATTTGTCACAAGTAATCATTACTTCATATTTCGATCTTATAGCTCTTACTAAATTTTTATCTGTATAGTATTCCTTTACTTCATCCCACCATCTCTTTATTTGCTCTATATATCATGTAGATTTACATACTCCAATCCTACATCTCTACCAGTATCTTTTATAAATTTTTCAAGATAGTCTTTACATCTTGTACTATATGTGAGAAATGAAATGTTTCTATAGGAAAAATTAAGTGTACAGCTCCATATTCAGCAGCTTTTTTAGAATCACCTGTACATAGTATAGAATTAGATCTATGAGCTATAAAATTTTTGCTCAATTCACTGTCAACATAATTAAAGAAAAGTTCATGCTTAGTCTTTGATCTCCTATCTTTTCTGACTGTTCTTATTAATTCTCCTCTTTCTGTTCCTCTATATAATGGTAACAATTTTGATTAGTCTAAAAACTTTGAACAGTCTACGATTATAGATTTAGCTAATTGTTTTATGTCAGTGCTATTTATAGCTTCTTTTAATAGTATTTTTGTCATATGAATATTTTCTATTAATCCTGAATAATATTCAAAAAATTCATCTAAATTTATATCTATGTATTTTTGTTGTTTATTGTCTATACTAATCTTTTTGGGTTTATTATTTACAATTAGATTTACAGCTACTTTAAGTGATTTTTTTGAAACTTTTAGTTTATCATAATGCATATATGCATCACCATATAAAAATCCTATCCTAATATATCCAAAAGTAAACGATTTTTCATATAAATCTTTATAGTTTGTTTCATCTTTAATAAATGCTGTCATTTCTGGAAATTTTTCTGGATGCAAAAACATCCAATATTTATGTCCTTCATTTCTATTCACTTTCAGAGCTTTAGCTAGTGGTGTAATCCAATAAAGAGTTGGATAATAGTCATGTAGTTCTAATATTAGTTTTAGTTTCATTTATTAGCTCTGTATACGAATTCCAACTTGTTGTGAAGATTCGCCCAAAATATTATTATCGTTTGTAATGCCTACTCTTATCACTTGTGTAACATTGCTAAACAAATTAGTAATTCTTATTGGAACTATTCCCAGAGTACCAGATAATGATGTAGTGTCTGTTGAAAGTGCTCTGACTACATCTGCTAATTGCAAGTTCATCTCTATTGTTGCAATATCAGTTTTAGTGCTGAATATTCTATCTTTGCCACTGATATCTCTATATTTATTGTTTGCTATATCTCCAATCTGTGCTTTAAATAAGTTTGTAGTTCCATCACCAGATACAGGGAATTCAAATCTCATTGCTGGTACATTTGACAGCACAGGTTTTCCACCTCTCAATATTCTGAACCTTCCATAGATATTTCCATTGAAAGCTGAAGGAGATGCTGTAGGAGATAAAACTATTCTGCTAACAGTTATATCTAATTCTGTTTTCTCTGGTGAAGATGGTGTTGATTTTACTGTCAACAATCTACCAACTCTAGTAGAAGAAAATCTTGGTGTGTTGACAGAGCTGTTAGTAGAAAGATTGGGCAAATTTCTTTCAGAAGAAATAGAATTGCTTATAAATTGTTGTAATGGATTTTGTATTCTATATCCTTGGAAACTAGAAACTGTTGCAGCAGATACAGAAGTGTCTGATAGCAAAAAGTGATTACTTATTCCAAATTTAAATGAAGTCAAACTAGAAACTGTATAATATTCTCTCTGATTCTTTGGTCTTTCTAATATATGATTTTTAATTGTCAAACCTTCAGACAGCATATTAGATTTAGCAGGAATAAATTGGTACATGAATACAAACATGTTTCCGATTGTATCACTGAAATTTTTCAGAGATCTGTTGAAGCTATTAAAATCTATAGGTAGCTTATGATTGAATCTAGTAAATATATCTTGTCTGATTGTAACAAATGGACCAGTATAAGATGGTCTGTATAGATCTTCTGGATCTCCTAATGAATTTGCTATATTCAGATCTCTTTTACTATTCAATATTTCTCTATTCAGCACATTTATAGGATCAAACGCTACAGAAATATATCCTGGATCTAACATGTTTTTTGAAACATCATCTTGTGTAATCTTGTCATCATCTATAGCTAAAGATGCAGGATACCAGAATGAGAATTTCTCCATGCTTGGTATCATCTTATATCTATTTACAGATTGAAAATTTATTGGTATAGCTGAAGCATTTGCTGTAGTAGAATCAACTATAAAATTATATGCACCAGTAAGGACATGATTTTCTTTTAATCTATAGTGAGCTCTCAAACTACCATAAGTAGCAGAATTAGAAGCAGTCGAATTTTGAAAATCAATACTTTGGAAATTTCTACAATGTTCTTTTAAATCTTCTTCTTCTAATGCAACATTCCATACTCTAATTTCTTGCATATATCCAGAAAATGATCCTGAGCCGGGAAAATAAGTTCCAAAAGTCATAGCTCCACCAGATGAATGCAAATTTATTGCTTGTAATCCTGTAGTTACTCCTGAAGCTAATATAACTATATCATCATTTCCAGATCCAGAACCAGATAATCCCATAGTCCATATTTTTAAATTATCTCCAATTCTTGAAGCTATAATATTTATAAAATTATTATCTCTGCTCTGTATAAAAGATGATAAAGAAGATTGAGTTGTTGAAGAAGTTATAGAAGCCCCTAAAGTTGCATTTATGCAAGCTGATACAGAATCTATTAAAGCAGTATTGGATACAAATACAGGAGATGCTGTAATATTATCAATAAATACTTGGCTACTTACAGAATTGTTAGCAAAAATAGACAACCAAGCAGTAGTAGCTGTATTACTCCATGATCCTGTTAACTGAATATATGATCCAGATGTAGAAGAAGTAGTTGAAAAATAGGGAGCTCCTGTTTGACTAGATATAGTTCCTAATCTCATTCCATATGTACCTGGAACTTGAATATTTATAAAACTACTCAATCCATAAACAGTATTAGCTGTCAATCCAGTAAGCTGAGTAGCAAAAACTTGACTACCACAAGTGCTATTTGTACTTGCTGAAAATGATACTACTTGAGCAGAAGTTCCTGTATATTGCCCTCCACCAGCAGTAATTGTCGTAGTTATACTAGAATCTTTAATCCATCCAGATGCAGTATTATTGACATCAAAACCAATTTCAAACCCGGTGTTAGAAATATAATTGTATATATTACCAGTAGGTAATATAAAATAATCTTGTAACCAAACCCACACAGTTGAAGCAGTATTAGTCCATGTTAATACAGATTTCCCATATGTTCCAGTTGTAGTTGCTGTTGTAGATGTTTGCCAATCACTTAATCCGCTATTTGGACCTATTCTAAATACTAAAGTATGCTGATTTGAACCTGTAAGTGTAGTTATATCTATAAATCCAGTAATCCCATAGGGAATAGAATTAGTAGGTAATCCTGTCAATTGTTGAGCAAATACTGTTCCAGTTCTACTTGCATGATCTGGCCAAGTACTAAATTCTAATCTTTGAGCTGAAGATCCAGCATGAACAGTTGTAGTTTCTGCAGAAGCTATAATAGATGGAGATTTAATCCATGCAGAAGCTAATCCCGTAGTTCCATTCTCAAAAGCGCTATTAGAAACTATATTTGCATATATTCCTGATATGGTATTAGTTATAAAATAAGCTCTACCAGATGCATCTATTTGCATTCTATATGCAGGATGTGTTAATAATCTATGAGTAGTTGCTGCTGTTGCAGAAACTCTCATTTCTATTGTGAAGTTGCTCGATGCTCCAAAATCAAAAGATGATATGCTAGCTGTTGGAGTTTGAGCATAAACATCTCCTGTGCTGAATAATACTGGAGTATCTAAATATTCTGGTATCTTTACATATAATGGATTTTTGAATGTAGAATATTCATTTATTCGCACAAAGTTCTGATTCAGTCCATACAGATTTGTAATAGCTTCTATGCATTTCTTTGTACCTTTTGTCTTTATCAGATACATCAAATTGTTCAGAATTCTATTCCATATCTCAAATGATATTTCTTCTGATCTTAAACCAGAAACAGAATCTGTAAAGAAGTCATCAAATGAGGAATTTACTGCTGTCTGAAATAGATCTACTCCAAATTGTTTTGCCACTGTTGGTAAATATTTATTTGGAGTTCTGTCAAAGTCACCATAGCTCAAATGTCTAACATGAGACATCTGATCAATAAAACTTTTTAGATTATCTAGTTCATCTCCAAGTACAGCAAGTAACCTTTCTAAATTGTTATCAGTGTCATTTAAAAATAGAATATCTGGCAGAGTTTCTTTCAGATTAATATTTCTTGCTACATATTGTTCTGCTGTTGCAGCATAGATTGTACCATCATTTGCAGAACCAGGAGTTTGGTATACAAAGTTTAGGCCAGATTCAAAAGAAGTAGCTGAAGCAGATACAGAATTTGTTATAGCTGTTTGAGACCCAGTAATAACATTTACAGAATTTCTATAAACTACAGTAAGAGGTATAGTCTGACCTTTGGCATTTGTAGCTCCAGCAGTCAGAGTTCCAGATAGACTAAATTGATCTAGTAGCCATAGTTGGAAACCAGTAGAATTTTTTCGAAAATTATCAGCAGCATAAATATTTGCAGCACATAAAGATGCAGTAGTAAAACCATTTAGTCCAATAGGATAGTTTTGAATGATACCAGTCAGAGCTACATTGAATTTTCTGACAGCATCACCAAAATAGACATGCTTGGAAAAGTCGCTGTAATCTACTAGAGGTAACACTTTTGTATGTGCACCTGTCACAGAATGAACAGCAAAATTTCCTGAAGCTGCTCCCATGCTAGACAAACTAGATACTAGCGTGTCAAATGAAAATCCTGCATCTACCACTTATATTTTCTCATTAAAAATGAATTACTACAGACTGATAATAGAATTACCAGTTCCAGCTAAATATCTATTGTACAAAGACATAAACCCTATTTTGAAAGAACTTGTCTTGATAGAATCCAATATTCCATCTAAATAGCCATCACTTATAGCATATTTGCCTTCTGCTGCCAATGCTCTTGCATTCTCTACATAGTTAATTAGATCATCTTTTCTTTTCTTTGTAGCAAATCCTGATAGTTCTTGATTATGATCTATGATATATTTTGTGAAAGATTTCTTTTCAGATATATCTACTACTTCAGACATGACTTTTCTGATTTCATCTTTTACGATTCTTCTGATTATCTGTGCTTCTGTTAGTTGCTGTTTCTGTTTCATGTTTTTAAGTCTCCTTTTTAATTCTTTATAGATGTAATTGTTCCAGCTTTGAGTAATACTGCTTATTTTCTTTAAGGTGGGCCCAAGCAATCTTTCCTGTCTTGATTGGATCATCGTCTGTTATGTTTGTTTCTGGATCTTTTAACCCATGCTCGCTCTCAATATTTAAGCCCATTGTAAACTGATCTAAGCTGATCTGTTTCCAATCAATGCCAAGCTGGTTTCCAATGTCTTTAGCTCTTTTCTTAGATATTTGTTTTGATTCTAATAAGATGTTGAGTTTCATTATGGTTTGCCAATTTTAGCAAGAGGATGATATATTAAATCTTCATCTCTTTTAATTGAGTTCATATAATATTCATAAGATTGTAATCCAAATTTTTCTAATCTTTTAAATTTATATGCTCCTTGAGTAGTAGATGTATCTATTTTATCTCTATTTTCATAGTCTTCTTTTGCTTTTTGAGCATTTTCTAATCTTTTTGAAATGCTATTCTTAACTTCTTCAAATATTTTTGGCACAATATAAATTTTAATCAGATATCTATCGAGAGGTTTTATTGGACCATTTATTAGCAATTCTTCTGCTTCAACTTTATTTTTTTGACTTTCTTTTCTTCTATCATGAAAAGCATATGCATAAGGTCTAATTTTATATCTAGCTCTTAATTTATCCCAGTCTAATTCAAAACAAACATCCATAGATTTGCTGCCTATAATAACATATCTGTCTCTAGTAAGTGATACGACACCTGATTCAAAATGAGGATTCTTAAATGTAGCTACATCTTCATATTCTACTTTGCCTATACCATTCATAGCAACTATATTTTCTGCCCACCCTACATAAGTCCAATGATATAGAGATTGTCTAGATTGTTCTAATATTAAATCTTTAAGTTTCACTTTCTCATTTGCTCCAATATCCAATCTGTTGCTTTATACAGATAGCTCATGATTATCAAAACTATCATTATATGAACGAAATCTGAAATGTATATCAATCATATTCTATTGCACAGAGAAAAACCATTTCTGTTTATTGGCATAGATATATGTAGATCCTTTTAATGACAGTTTTAACAAAATATAGTATTTCTTATTTGCATATAAGTCCTGACAGTTAAATTGTAGGAAATTTCCAACCTTATCGAATGATAAAGTGTCAGCTGGAATCTCCGTCGAATCTGTATCTAGCTCATGTAGCTCCCAGGTGCTATTTGTGGCAATAAAATTCTGTTGCGCTGTTGTAGCTCCAGTTGCAGCTACCAATGATACAGAGTTGTCTTTTATGTTTATTCTAATTCTTGGTTGTGAATTCTTGTCATAAACATTGCTCAAATTCTGCAATATAACTCTATAAGAAGAAGTCTGATAATTATCAAATCCAGAAGCTGGATTTATTGTTGTAAATGAAAATGTATAATTTGCTGTAGGAGATGCAGAGATATACCAATTGTCTTTGAATGAAGTAGCAGCAAATGCATTTGAAGTCAGGGGCATTGTTCCAATATTACACTGATAAATACCTTTAGACCATCTTTTAGCTGTCAAACTTGTTTTAATTGCAGAAACAGCATTGTTTGAAGATGAAGTTCCAGATAGAGTAATGTTTCCAGGGAAATCTCCAGATGCTACAGCATTCAAATCTGTTAGCTGCCCATTGACTATATTATAGAAAAATAGATTAGCTGTTGAATTAAATGCAACAAAATTTCTGAAATCTTGTATTGCTCCAGGCCACTCTAGAGAAATAAATGGCCTATTCGTAGTGTTAGTCTGACGAGAATAAAATTTCTTTGTATAGTAACTGAATGCTGATAAAGAGCCTGCTTTATTCTCTTCTGTATTAGACATTCTAATCATTAAGCCCTGATTGGCTGTTTGAGAGTTTGTCCATGCCTTAAAAATATTTGTAATGTTGATTCGGAGATTTTCTTCTCCCTGAGGGAAATATTGAGTAGCAGAATTTGCATCAATTACATAATCTCCACCAGAAGCATTCCAAGCAGTAGAATTTGTAGCAGACACAGCATTTGCAAAACCAGTTTGAGACATAGAATTGTTTTCTAACCCAGAAGATTCAGACCAATTACTAGTTACTGGATATACATTTAAATTGAAATTAGAAGCTAATGGATCTCCATGTTTACAGTTGAAAAGATTTAAATATGCAGACACAGTAGTGTCAGTTATTATGTCGGGCAAATCTCTATTTATAATATTAGCTGTGCATGAAGATATATTGAAAGATATTAATATTCTTGCCCAATTTTTAATGTTAGTATTATTATTGAACAATGTCCAAGTTTCTAATATGGGAGATGCTCCAAAATTAGAAGTTATGGATTTATCTGTTATAAAAGTGTCTTTATCTGACCAAGATCTAAACACGCTCATTTATTATCTCCATAATTCATAACAAATTCTATGTTATTGTTTGAGCAATAAATCTTAGCAGCTTCTATTTTTAAATTTAACTTTTCCTGATCAAATATTCTGCCTTTTGTTTCTTCTAATACTATTTTATTTTTATATTGTATTAAAAAATCAGGTATATATCGTCTCAATCTGTCATATTCATATTTTATAACTATATGATGTTTTTTTGTCCATTTTATAACATTCATATCTTTATCTAATTCTTTCATTCTTTGCAGCTCAAGTCCACTAGCATAAAATTCTTCTATTCCAGTTTTTATAGAAGTATAATACCCTCTTTTAAAATATTTTACTCCATAATTTTCGCATCTATTTGCTGCAGCTATACTCATTTTTTGTTTTGTTTCTTCAGATATTATAAAATGTCTGCCAGTACTAATTTTAGACTGATGTTCACATTTGACTTTCCACATCTCTTCAGCTTTTTCAATTCCATATTTATCTATCCAAACAGATTTTACAGACACTCTATACATTGGATTACCAGAACCAGAAATCTTTTCAGAAATGTTTGCATTTCTTTCTGCCCACATTTCTTTGGCTATTTCAATACCGTATTCTTTTATCCAAATATCTTTTACTGAAACTCCATACATTGGATTCAAATCACCTACTCTATTTGACCCAAACATAGGATTGTTTTCTCCTGACATATTCTTTGAGCCAACTATTTTAAATTTATCGCTTAATATATCATTAACTGTTTTGCTATCTGGAAATTGTTTTCTATATTTTTCAGAACTAATATTATGTTTGGATTTTAAATGTACACACAAAGCTTCAAAATATCTGTGACATATTAAACATTCTATTTTATTTTCATCTGCATTAAAAGAATTGTCAATATAGATTTGTTTTTTTGATTTTGGTCTTTTATTTCGTATTTCTTGAATTTTTTCTTCGCTAAACATTTCTTTATATTTTTTATCTTTACTCCAAATAACTATCTCTTTATTTAAATGTCTTCTTTTTAAAGTTTCAGAAATGCGTCTTTTTCTACATACTAAACATCTTCTGTTTATATCTTTTGTAATATTAGAACAATCTTTTTCTATACAATAGAAAGTTTCATTGTCTCTATGTTTAGAGCAAGTAGTATATCCTTTGTTTATAGTTTTTTCTCTTAATTTAGCTGCACAGTATTTACAATTCAAAACTATACCTCCATTTATCTGCCCATGATCTAAATATCATTTTTAATTCTCTTCAATATGAAATCATGTTTATGTCTAATTCTATCGATAATATATCCATAATTTAAAATATATTAATTAATTTCCTATAAAGATCTTCTTTTTCTTCTTCATTAGCAGTTATGTGTATATATTTTCTTTTTCTAAAAAATCTCTAACTGCATTTATAACATTAGAAAATACTATAAATTCATGACCAGATTTAGAAATCAGTGGATCGTAATATACTGTATTATCATTTTTTGTTTTTATACCAAAATAAACATCCCAATAAGTATTTCCTATATTTTTAGAAACTACATGTTTTGATATGCTTGTTCTATACTTTAATTTATCTACTGTAAAATAATATTCTATTCTATCAACAGATCTTCTTTTGGTAAATTTTTTAGTGTCAAACAATTCTTTAAGCAGCATCTCTAATTTCTCTTTTTAGGAATAGATCCACATTTGCAGCCATATAGAATCAAAGTACTCATATCGCATTCACAGTCATGAATCTTTTTAGTCTTACTATCTGGTACAGTATTTACAATCCATTCACTCTCATGATCATATTCTGGAGGATCACATGCATTATAATCTATATCTGCATCTTCTTCAAATATTTCACAGAAGAAATTACCAAGACATTCTCTATGATATAAGTCTTCTGTAAATAGATGAGAATAGCTAAGTTGTTTCATATCTTCTTGGTTTATTGAATATTTCTTATAGAAATTATCATTAACATTTACAAGCTCTAATAATATATCTCTATCTATGCCATGTGCAAAATTATAGTAATCTTTCTCTGTTCTCATTTTCATAGGAGTAGTACAGTAATATCCATCTTCTAATATTGGAACTTTATTATCCATAAAATCAAATTCATCAAAATATATTTTATGATTGTCATACATAGTCCAGTCTAAGATGTAATCTTTATATGTTACACAATCGAAACTACCAGCATAATTATGACTGTCAACTATGTTAATCATGTTATTTTTATTATGTATTACTGTCACTACATTGATACCAGCTGTAATATTTTTTATTACATCTTTGATCAATCTTGTAGTTTTACCAGATCTTCTACCAGATATTTCTAAATACATCATGATTCCTCTCGTATTAATCTAAAAAATCCGTTATTGGCATTACTACTTTTAGATAACTTAAATCCAATAGTAGGAGCTAGTTTTTTAATCATTCTTTTGTATAATTTAATTCTAGAATATTCTTTAGCTGTAAAGTTCAAAAAATTAGTTTTTTCTTGTTTTAAAAATTCTTTTATTGCATCGACGACAATAGAAAATACTTTAAATTCATTACCGAGATTATTTAAATCTACATAATTATTTGCTTCAAATCTTATATTCCATTGTTTGTCGACAGTTCCATTATAATGAAAAACAATTTTCTCTATGAATACTCTATATTCTACATCATCTATTTCAAATTTACCAACCCATTCATCTTCTTTTTTAGTAACCCATTGAATTTTATCAACAGTATTGAATATTTCTATAAGTTTCATAACAATTATGTGATGTCAACTTCTAGCTTTGCACTGCCAGCAGTAGCTTTGACGTTCACGCATACTTCGTATTGTATAGTTTCTCCAAGATGTTCATTCTTGAAATCTAATAGTTTAGCTACTTGAGCATTATTCTTTCCAAACTGACCTATGAGCTGAGATACTTCTGTATATGTTACAGGTATCATAGATTCTGTTAATATATCTTTCAGTTTTATTCTCACTACAATTTCTCCAATTTATGTTAGATCAAACTTTTTTATACCCAGACTCTGAGATTTTACTTCTACTTCTATGTGTATAAGAATTCTTTCTTCTCCATGATCTTTTTCATGTGCTTTTTTCATGAAAGCAAAAAGTTCATTACGCTTATTTTTATTAAGTAAAGATGCGCTATTGCTGAGAAAATTTCTTATTTCATCAGCATCTGAATGCACCAGTTCTTCTTTGATCAATTTTCTTAATTCTTTTACCGTCATTTTATACTCCAAATTTTTAGTTTAAGCTATCCGCATAACGATATCATTATTTGCATTCTTTAATTCCCAGCAAGCTGTCTCAGGAAATCTTAATACTCCGCCTTTTGTATTAGCCAAAATGTTATATTCTGTATTAGAATAAACTCTTCCATCTACTGTACCAGCAATGTTGACAATATTAAATTCTGCCACCGACCTTACTTCTGGCAAACCCTGAATTTTTGAGATCATATCAGGAATCACAATGTAGTCATTAAAATTGGATTGGCTTATGTCCAATTCATTCTTAATGACAAAGTAAGATTTGATTAATGCTTCATTAGGGTTAATGTCAGGTTCGGGTACGATGGCAAAATTTACACCAATATTGATTATACTTCCATTTGTTAATTTTACTGAATCAGAGAATGATCTGTATCGTGATATAAATATTTCTATATTATTTTTTAAGACACTGTCAGGTGCTACTAAATAACCTTTTGTATCTCGAGCTATAGTAATTAGCTCTACGCCTAAATTGTTTGTAGGGTCTTTTCTAGCATAACTTCTGAATACAGTTCCAAAGTTTTGTGGCATAGATAGAGCTATAACTTGATAATCTTGTAGAGTAACAGCTCTATTCTGAGCATTGAAGAATGCAGATGTTCTCTGTCTTATTTCATCTAGAGTTTCTCTTTCAGATCCTCCAAATGCTGGTGATATATTATTGGCTGACAGACTTCTCAGAATATTAGAAGCAATATTTGATGAAACAGATTCAAAATTTGCAGTTTTGAATGAATATCGCAAATTTCTAATTGTTTTCAATGTATTTGCAGCAACATTTGTAGCAATCCCCCCGCCTACTCTGTAATTCACTGTAACAGCTATATTTCTTGGTGCTACACCCAAACTATTGCCATCAATAAAATTTGTAGGATCTATTGTAGCTGGTGAGAACCCAGATGGAGAACCCCTTAATGTTGGAGGTAAAGCATAGTCTTCAGGATTTGGTATAATCTCTGTATCTTCTACTCCAAGAGTACCTGAACCGAATACAAGAGAAGTTCTTCCTTTTGTTTCTCTTTCTGTTACAAATCTTCTTGGTGATCTTTTAAATGCCAGCACAAATGGAGTATTACCAGAACTAGAAGTTGTGTTAGGTATTCCAGAGAATATTACATCTTGAGCTAAATAATCTACTTTATTCCATTCTGTATTATCAGATCCAGATACAGCTACTATTTCTGTAACATCTGGTTCTGGTAGAATAATCTTAAGAAATGGAGTAGCAATAGCTCCTGCTGTATAGATAAAAGTTTTAGTAGTACCAGCTATAGCCGATATTCCAGATATAGATAAAGTTGTAGTTCCTGCAGCTGTATTGTTAGTAGCAGTTCTATTTGCTGTCAAAGAAAAGTCTACATCTTGCATTATCTCAAATGGAATAGATGGCAATAAATTGGTCAATACTCCAGTACCCTTATTGATTGTAAACAGAGAATTAGCAGAAACAGATGTTGGTACAGAAGCGCTTAATGAAATATTTACTAGAGCAGGAACTCTTGATTTGGGCTGCCTACCGAAAGTCTTAGCATTAGATAGAACATTTCTTTCTTCAATAGCTCTATTTGGATCTACTTCATTGATCTGTCTGTCTATGTAGAAAGAAAGCATGTCTCCGACAAATGCTTCCATTTCTAGTATAGCAAGACCTCCAGAAGCTTGGTTGAAATCAGAATACTGATCTGGAAAGTGATTGCGAAGATATGTCAGCAGTTCAAGCTTGATGCTGTCGAAGTCTTTAGAAACATATCCGATTTGGCGTATTTCTTTTGGTGCATTTACTGCCATAGTTTAGCTCTTTAAATAGTTAGTGCTACTGTTTCTGAAAAATTTGGTGCATTTTTCAAAGAATATGTAATCTTTATCATGATCGACGTATCGTCTAAATAGTCTAATTCTGATTTTGTAAGCAGCTGTATATCATTCAATGTAATATTTGGCAAGAAATTTGTAACAGCAGAAGTTATTTCATTTCTCATTTTCAGAAGCATTTCATCTCTATTGATATTGTTAAATAATTCTCCACCAATAGTAGTGATGTTTGTACCAATAGTAGGAAACAATAATCGTTCTCCTTTTCTAGTCATAAGAAGAACTTTTAAATCTTCTCTAGTAGCATTTACTGTAGTCTTGTTTCCTTCTGGGATTCCCTCATTACCTTTGATGAACGGAAATTTCCAATTAATCGTTTTAGACATTTATTCTCTGCACTAATTGATAAACTGATGTTTGCTTAAATGATCTTCTAACTGCGTTTTATATGTGTCTAGCAACTGAGTCAATATCTCACTTTCAAATAAAACTGTATCTATAGTTCCTGCTGCATCATCTAATATAGTTACTTCTCTTGCTGGTACAGCTGTAGTTACATTAATATTCCTTGTACCTTCTTTGCCAATATCTATAGTATATGTTGTATTGCTAGTATATGCTGGGAAAACATGTGTATGATTCTTTAACAGAGTAATGATGTCGCTGTTATTTTTCATTACTGTCTGCAGCAGAAGCATGATATTGTTTAAGAATAAATTCTGTTTTTCTCCAAGCACTTGTCTAAATAATTGTTTCTCTGATTCTTTAGAAGTAGAAATATTATATATTTCTTCTGATTGATTTAATATTATATTTCTGTCTGTGTCATCATCTATTTCATTTATAGCTGGAGTTTCTGCTAATGTAGCATTAAGAGATACTTTTATTTTCTTGAAATTAATAACATCTTTAATTTTAGACAGAGCTAAATGGATAGTTTTAGTTAAAGTTTTTCCTATGCTGACTGAAGTATTAGTCAGAGCAGGATATTTTATTGCATCTTTTATCCCTGATTCAAGTATTCCTTGCTTATTATTAGGATTGAAAGAATGTCTGATATAACTGCCAGATCTACCTTGCTGAAATACATCTCCGTTTCTGACTGGTATAGAGAATATAATTCTTTCTTTCTGAGGGCCGGCTTGTTCTATAGATTCTAATGTAAAATCAAATCCATATTTCTGTAAAGGAGTTCCATTGAGATAAGTTCTAGCTAAATACTTGTTCAGATTGTTGTTGTCATTTACTCTACATATCCAAAACCCATTAGCATTTATATCATCAGACTCTTTCAGTATCCATATTTCTTCACCAGGTTCTGGTAGTTCTAAACTATGTATTGGAAATAAAGGAGGGTACCATTTTCTGACATCTGATAGTGGACTTCTTGTGTTTACATCTTCTCCAATAATCTTGGCATATATACTGAATGGTGGCACGAAAGAAGCATTTGTTCCATTGTCTATATTTTTCAGAACATCTATGACAATTCCTTTATATAATATAAATATAACGGAGTTAGCAGATCTTGCACTTGCATATGTTTCTTTGACAAACTTTGTTCCTGGATACAGAATGTTTCTAATTTGCATTTTCTATTTTCTCTGTCTTCAATTCAATTCCCATCAATTTCAATTCTGAACAAACATCTGATAATTCTTTTCTACAATTTGCCAATTTGATCACTTCTTTTTCTAAAGTATATAAAAAATGTTCATTTGCAGGGTTTAAATCAGAAATACTCTTGATTAAAGAATCTATGATTAGGAGATGCTCTTCATAGTTTCTCATCAGTTCAGAGAACCTTTCCAGTGTTTCTTTAGAGTTCATAGTCTATTGATTTCAATTCTTCTTCTGTTGCTTCATGAAATTCTCTAGAGTTCATGTAGTCAGCTCTCGCTTTTTCATATAGAGATTTTATTTTCTTAACAGATTTAGTAATCTTTCTAGTAGGGAGGTTTGTAGCTTCTCGAATATAAATATATAGTTGTTTTTTATTGAAGATGTCAAAATTGAAGGTATATTCTTTCAGAATAACTTCTATAATGTCAAGAACTACATAATCTTCTGGATCTAATTCAGACTTATATGTCTTGATATGAAAGATAATAGCAGCCATGAATTCTCGTATATCATCTCTGCTCTTATTCTCATTATGTCTATGAACACTGATGTCATGCAATATCTTTAGCTTGTTCTCATCATCTATATCATAATGATTTTTGTTCTTCTTGTACTCTTGTATTAGCCAATTTTTAGCAATAGTGCCGAAATAAGAAAAAGATTTGAATCCTTTAGTAGGATCAAATTTATCAAGTCTTTCATATAGATATAGTAGTAAATCTTTCTTAACATAATCATAGTTTTTTACAGTTCTGTTAAAGTTGTATGTGAAGTATATGTTCTCTATCAGTTTTTCTAATTTGCTATGAATATTTTTTTGATATATAGAATGTTTTAATTCTGTTGTATCTGCTGCAATGTAATTTTTAATAGCTTCTTCTTCATCACTACCCCAGTACATTTTTCCTTCTGCCACTAATTGTCCTCGTTCATAAATTGTTCGATGCTAAATTATTTTTAATCTAAATTTGAAGCATTTTAAACTCATGCTGTCTGATCCATCCCACCTGGATTTGTGGGTTCTACTGTAGTAGAGTTCATTGGAGAGTCTGCAGGTAAACTGCTATATCTTTGAGCTGAACTATCTACTGTAGGATTATTTTTGTCATATGTAGTAGATTTTTCTACTGTGTTACTAATTAATGATGGAGATATTAATCTTGCTTCTATTACAGTAGAGAATGTACCTAAGTCTAGTTGCTCTGTAAGCTGAGTAATGTTATATATTCCAGATAGATTATCTATAACTCCTTTAAGTATTATGGCATTGTAAGGTTCTAATCCTACAGTGCCATGTATAGTTATAGTAGTTTGCTTCAAATAATAACCCATTAGTCTAGCAAATAGATCATTTTCATCTAAAGATGCTTGCACTACGTTAGCATATCTGACAGTATTTTGTTGAATAAATCTTTCTAATAGAGTGGTGTCATTCTGTGCTCTTATTATAGCATCTGAATTAGATATATCTTTACTATTTATATCCAATTTGACAAAGTTGAAAAAATCTTTAGCTATTGTAGAACTTAAATCTGCTTTTTCTCCTATCAGTCCTAAATTTGTCAATATTTTTGTGGTAGCTGCAGCTGTGTCCTGCTGAGTATCTCCAAATATGATTGGAAGATTGTACACATCCATAGCATTTGGATCTAATTTAGATGACAAGTCTATAGTTTCACATAATGAACCTCTAGTACCAAACTCTATTGTAAATACATTTTCTTGCTGAGCCATTTTTTTAGCATCTATTCCTATTATAGATATAGATACTTTGTTATTCATAAATGCTAAAGCTAAAGTTAATCCCTTTGGGCTATCTATAATGTCAGAATCTGTTAATGCTCTAACTACATCTAATAATGAAGCAACAGAATTTGTAAATATTTTCTTCACTTTATCTGCATTCAACATAAAATCTTCTGCAGTTTTAGGAGTTGTTGCTATTTGAGAAGAAGGATATTCAAAAGCTAAATCTAAATAAGAATGAGATGCTGTATTTATAGGAACAGCTGTAGAAGTTTGTTGCTGCTTTAATGAAAGCTCTAAAGCATTTACTTGATCTGTAAATTCTTTTTCTGTTATAACACTTGAATCTGCTTGCTGTACTAAATCTTGATATTGTTGTGTTTGAGTAACATCTATTTGAGCTGTAGAGACTGAAGGCGTGGCTGGAATTCCAGTGTTTGCTTCATGAACAGCAGTTTGAATTTGATCAAATACATCTTTTAATCTGTAATGAGTAATTACAGCTTGACTTGTAGTAGGACTGACAGGGTCTGTAAATGTTTTAACTTTTGCAGAATCATTTAAATTTGTAAGAACAGATTTAGATATATTAGCCATTTTTATAAATGATAATAATCCCTGATTTGGAGACATAAATTCTAATGTTCCATTCATATGCCCTACTTCATCAAAGCTAAAATTATATCTGTATAATCTGAACAGCATTGCTCTCCAATAACCAAAATTTATTTCATCTAGATCTATGGACAGATTATTAGGAGTATTCTCAAAATTTGGAGGGTTTGTAAATTGCAATCCTTCAGAAGATGACCAGCCATAAGATACTAGAAATAGAGAGTTTAGTGTAATTAAATTATTCAACTCTACTCTGTCTTTGAATATGTTTATATCTGTGATTGTAACACTCATTGTAGCTGAATAGTTATGCTGGGCACCTCTAGTGATACTAAAAGATGTAATTCCTTCTCCACCTCTTTGGTTAAGAGTATTTAGTTGAGATTCTATTCCTAATATTGGAACAAATTTAAATTCAATAGATGTCTGTCCCGATAAAATAGATTTAAAGTCGGCATTAGATGCATTGAATTTATCGTCTATAACAGAGTTACTAAATTGATTGACTGTAGTTCCTTTTATAGATATTGGTTTCAATCTGCTTACTAATTGCTGCCACTTATTTGTATTAGCAGCAACTCTAGTTAACTCTGTAACATCTTTGCTATCATATAAGGCAAGTAAATTTATAAATGGAGACAGTTTAGATAAATTCAAAGAACCCATAGAAAGTTTAGACTTCCAACCTGCAACCAGTTTATCATTTGCATTTTGTAAATCTTTGCTTCCAGGTAGAGTTACTGGTCGAGCATATGTATTTATAGACATGTTTTTAAAACTCTGCTGCTATTCTGTTATTGATCACATTAAAAATTTTGTTTATGTCTGTTGGTATTCTTATCAAATCACCAGGAATTAAGTCATGAGAAAATGGCAAGTTGATACCATTAAGCAAACATATAGCCCACCAATATCTGCCATCTCCCAAATATTGATGTGCAAGAATATCTATTCTCATAGCATCTTTCCATACAATTACTATATCAGAATCTGTTTGCAGTTCTTCTGGTTTTATAACTGGGAAAGTAGCAATTCTAGCTTTATCATCAGTAGCTTGAATTATCGGAAGATTTCCGTATCTTGAAAGTGGCATCTATATCATCCTCCATGTTCCCAGCGCTTGAGCAAATCTGTGAAATCTTCAGATGGAGTACCAACTATACTTCTAGTGTTCAAAGGTATCAATTTAGAATTGTTGTTATGTATTCCCTCTTCCAATCCCCAATAGAAATCTGTATTTCTGTCTGGCAATGACTGATGAATTACTTGATAGCTGAATGATACTTCTACTGTTTGTAGCATTCTTAATCCTCTTGTCAGCTCCCACTTCCCTGAATGATCCCAGTTAAATGACAAGTTTCTTATGAATCCTGGAATTCTTTGAAATTGATCTCCAACAGTAATTCGTATCAGTGGTCCAGTCTTTATTCTTGATGGATTTCTTGTATTGTCAAAAGAACCATAGGTTTGCTGCGCTAACCAGTTAGTTCTTTCATATATGTTCTGCAATTCTCTCATGCTTGAAGCAAATATAATGAATCTTAGGTCTAATGTTCTTTCTGTGTTTGTATATGTATATATTGGTTCTGTTCTTCCATAGAAAGTTTTAGATGACCAATTCGGATTGTACGATTCCTGTATAGATTGTAGAGCTGCTTGAAAGAAACAATATTGCTTGAAATCATCTCCATCTCTATTCTCTGTTTCGAATAGAAAAGGAAAATATTGATTTTCTACAAATCCGAAATGTTCTAATTCATCAGCTGTAATTCCTAAATCTGCAAGTTTAAAGAATCCTTCAATTCCACCTATAGCTTCTATTAAATTAGCATTTTTAAAGAGAGATTTAGTATCGCTATGTATTACTGCTGGTAATAATTTATCTTGTGTTACATCTATGTTATTTATGAAACCTCTGTCTTGTCTGTCTGGATGCAAATATTTTATATCATCAGCAAAACTAAATGCTTTTGTAGTTCTACCATTGATATCTGTATGAGGTTCTTGTATATCTCTTATAGCTACACCAGCCATAATTCCATCATTGAATCGCCTATTAACATAATTGTTTCCATTACCTATTCCAGCTTTATTATTTAGATATGTATTCCTGAACAGATTTTCTGCGTCATTTGAACCAGCTCTATTAGTTAAAACATCCATTATATAAGAAAAAGAAGATGATTGATAATCTGTTGGCAGTAATAGATTCTGCTCTAATATAACTTCTAGAGGTATCTTTCTCAATGTAGGATCTGGTGGTCTACTGAATCCTGGATTATAGTGAGGAGTATTAGACATCTCTGTAGAATTATTTGCTGCATTAATATTTGCTACTAGTCTTGAAAGTTCTATTCTGTATATATTTTCTGGTATCAAACCATTTTTGTAATTTTGATCAATTCTTTTAATCAAAGCTTTATAATAGTCTTGTGTAATTTTACCTGCAGGGACAGTTGATAATTGCCCTAATATTGTGCCCAAACTTGCTGCAGAATCAATATAGTCTCTAGATAATCCTTTGTCATCACTTTCTACAGAATCTATCTTTTTCTGATAATCATTTCCTGGAATATATTGAGGAGTTTCTGTTATAACAGTATTACCAATTAATTTTGCATTCTTTCTATAAACATCTCCATCAACTAATATTCTGTCTTTACCAGTTTCTGTCCATCGATGATATAAATTGGTACTTTTAACAGTATTAGCAAATTCAAAATATACTTGCCAAGCTATATCTGGATTATTAGGATAATTAGAAGTAGCTTTTTCGTATATTGCTTGACCTATAATTTTTGCTTGAGCAAAATCATTAAACTGATCTGTATAATCTATACTGGGAGTAAAAGGATTAGTATCTTTGTTCTGATGTTTATCTAAACTTTCATTTAGATCAAACACATTATTTGATAGTATCTTATTAAATGCTTCTATCAGAGAAAATCCTCTGACATCTAACTGATTCAGTGTATTCTCTGCTAATCCTCTAACTTCTACAAATTGATTTTTCAAGTTTGGCATTTTATGATTCTCTGATTACGTTCTCGCTAATTCTTCAAATCTTTCACTGACAACATCTGCTACTTTTCTCCCATCCATATTTATTCTCATTGGTCTATTCATCAGAGCAGTAGAAAGTGTCTGTATATCTGCTCTTAAACCTTTTATTTCTAACAACATTTCATTATTATTTCCTGCTACCGGAGAACCTTTGCCACCGCCCCAGAGACCTTGTCTTACAGCAGATAGAGGAGTGATTACTTCTGGTCCATTTTCTCCAACATTGATAGTTTGTGGAGTATAGACTACTCCACCTGAAGCATAACCCTGACCTGCAGCAGATTGAGTTAGGTCCATTCCTCCTTTTTTGATAGCACCAGATCTGTCTTCTTGTCCCAAGAAACCTGAAGCAGCAATATCTTCCATTGACTGGAAGCCGTAAGGGAATAGTTGATTGGCTATAGGAACTAATTCGTCATTGTACATTCCATGACCAGGAACCCATGCAGGATTATGAGATTTTAGAGAAGCTAATAGAGAAGAGTTCCAATCAGATTTGATTGTTAGTTTCTTTCTGCCGTCAATTCCGAATAGTTTTTTGCCTGCCCAGCTAGCAAGTTTACCCAATGGTTTCTTGAATACTTTCATAGCTATACCTGCGGCTTGTCCATAGGGTCCCATTGTCATTAATTTGTCTGATGCCATATCATAGCCTTTAGAAATTCCTGCTTTTAATGCTCCTTTAACTCCACCTTTAGCAAAACCTTCCATCATAGAAGAGCCTATTTCAGCTGATGCTCCTCTAAATTTAGACATTCCTGTTTCTTCTAATCCGCCCTCTTTATTAAATTTACCAGTTTTAACTCCTCTTATTAAAGAGAAAAGCTTTCCTCCAGGCTGCGCTTGAGCAGCTAATGCTTCTTTCCAATTACCTTTATCTAATTGCTGCATTGTAATGTTACCAATAGCAGCAGCTTGAGCAGCTTGCCCCATCTTACCACCAAGAGCATCTATAGTTTCTTTGTCTAAAATTATGCCTTTAGACATTGTCTGAATAGCATTTGCTTGATCTTTCAATAATCCATATTGTTTTAATCCACTAGCAGTCTGTGCCAACACATTATGAATTATACTTTTAGTATTTCCTATAGAAGAAGGAGAAAATGTTTTAGCCATTTCATCTACTTTTTTATTAAATTCTGCATCATCAATTTGTCCTGCAGCATTTTGTTGAGCTAAATCTTTATAATCAGAAGTAGCATACATTTTATTTCTTAAATCTAATATTTGTTTATTTGTTTTATCTAATGCTTTTATAGCTTCTTTTTGATTTTTAAATGCTCCAGATAGTATCTTATCTTGATATTCTGTAACCATCTGCTCTTCTGTTTTACCGGGAGTTAGATTGGTTTGTTGTCCTGTCTTATCTATATTAAATATTGATCCTGCACTTTTAAACAAATCTTTAAGGCCTTTATTTGGATCTAAAAGTGTTTCTTTCATAGTTTTTGTAGCATTTGGATTCAAGATATTAGCTGTACTTCCAGCAGCTTTCATCCAGTTAGCTGCTCCACCTTTGTGTAAAGCATTTCTTATATCTTCAACTGCTTTAGTTCCTCTATCTATAACTCCGTATAATGTTGGACCAAGAATATTTTTTGCTATATCTTTAGCAGCTTGTTTCCAAGTTGCAATCAAATCTATTCCAGTATATCTTTTTACAGAATTTGCGAAATTTCTTATTCCTTTTACAAAATTTTCAATTGATCTACCAAATCCATATCTTCCATTTCCAGAACCTCTTAATTCTCTTAGCAATTCTTTCTGATATCTATTCTGTTCTTGCACATATTCTTTTTCTCTCTGTCGTATAGCTGCTGGATCTGCATAATCTTGCTGTGCACCCATAGAACCAGTTCTAGCACCTGTAATTTGTCCGAGTATTGCTCTTATAGAGGGATCTATATGGACTCCTTGTCTGCCTCTGCTTATTGGAGCAATTAAACCTCCAGAACCAAATTTATACCCGCTCCCAGAAGGACCTGAATTTCTTCCTAATGGGATTATTAATTCTGGACCAGCTTCACCAATAAGAGCTCTAGTGGGTTTGGTTACGAGACCTCCTTTAGCTAAACCCTTTGGAAGAGGAATGGGTGTTTTATCTTTTGCATATCTATCATTATCTTTAGCTATTTGAGCATCCAAATCTGAATTATGTTTATTTTGAGCATCAATACTTTGCAAGCTTTTCTCTATATTTTCTAATGTTGATTCTCCGCTAATTTTTCTAATTTTAAATATATCATTGACATCTGGAGCTTGTCCTTGAGGATTAACTCCCATATTACTTTTTGTTATAGATTCTCTTATTTGCTTTATCATATCTGGAGTGACATTCATGCCAGTCAATTGAGCTCTTTGAGTAGTTGCTTGAATAGCATCTTCTAAATTTTTTTCAGTTTTGTCTCCTTGATATTTGCTAATTGTTTCAATTGCTTTTTTCTGTGAAGCTTCTTGTTGAGACCCAATTAACCATTGCATCCAGCCAGGAAGTCTGTCATATAGCTGTTCAAACATGTGAGAAAACATGTCAGATATTGATTTTTCTAAAGCATTCAATTTAGGCGATTTAGATAAAGATTCCCATATACTATCAATCCAACCTTTATTTTTATCCATTCCAAAAGCATCTTTCAATGCATCAGATAACTTACCTGCCATAGTTTTTATATCTTGTTCTACCTTACTAAAGTCCCAAGTAGCCAAAGCATTCATTACATCTTTTATTGAAGGAGCCCATTTAGAAAATATATCAGCTAAATTACTAGTTATGGGCTTTATTTTACTGTTTAGATACTGCCCTGCTTGAATAAGATACGGTAAAAATTTAGCTTTAACAGCATAAATAATTTCATCCCACCAAGTCATTGCATCAGACATTTGTTTTTCTATTGCAGCGTCTTTTGTTGCAATATCTTTCAAGCTTCTACCAAATATTCTTGACTGAGTAATCATTTTTGATAGATCAACAACAGACATTCCCATGTCATCAGCCATCAATTTTCTCTGTAAAGCATTCTTAGATTCCCAGATGCCTTGTATTTTTAACTTATCTAGTAGAGTCGTCTGCAGTCCTACTAAATCACCAGTCATAGCAAGTCTATGCAGAGTCATAGCATTAAAATTAGTGCCAGCAACTAAGTTTAATTCCATAGTACTTTCAAGAGCTGAGTCTAAAGTTAAAAACTTATTAGACAAAGATTCTACTACAGATAGATTAACTCCTAATCTCTTTGCATATACAGCAGCATTTGCTATATTTTTCCCAGATTTATCTGAATACATTGCAACCAATTCTGTATGTTTTGCCACATCTTGCATTACATGATTGACAGAAACACCAGCAGTTCTAGCTTTGCCAGCTAACATTTTCACAAATGAATCTATTTCATCATTACTTCTTCCAAGACCTCTGACCATTAAATCTAAAAATGATGCCATATCAGATTCAGCTATATTAAAAGCTTTAGACCATAATGTAGCATTTTTTATTAGCCCAGTTACAGTATCTCCAACCGTGCCAAATTCTGACACTAGAGCTGCTGCCATAGTATTGACTTGATCTATATCGACACCAAATCTAGCTAATTGTACATAGGTATTCATTGTAGCTTTGCCAACTCCGCCAAGCTGACTTCTCAAAAACCCAGTATTCTGTACAAGATCTGCCATAACTTGTTCAGATTTCATCAAATTTTCTAAAAAGAATATAATAACGTTTGTTAAAGGTCCTCCAGTAGCAATACCTCCTCCCTTAGCAATATTTCCTATAGCTGAAAATAGTGAGCTTCCTATAGATTTTGCAAATTTTCCAAGTCCTTTAAGACCAGTTACAGCACCGCTGATAGCCGAGTTAAGCATTTTAGAACTTGAATACATTTGTAGAGAACCTTTATACATCTTCTCTTCTAGTTTTCTTCTTGATTCATATACTCCCAATTCTTTGTCATGAGCTTTGGCCATGTCTTCTATTTTTGGTGCAATATTCTTTTCAAATATATTATTCCACTTTTCAGAAGCAATATTTCTTTTCTTCATGTCATCTACGAAAGTTTCCATAACCTTGTCAATCTTGTTCTGATGAGTCTCTTGAGCTTTTTTAATCTTCTCTTGAACTCCATGCATTCTAGCTTGCCAGTCAATGTCAGACTTCAGGAGCTTTCGTTTTGACTTTAATATTTTTTGCTCAAGCTCCATCGTCTCTTTTGCAAGATTAGACAAACCTTTTGCAGCCTTATAGCCAATCTCAAACTCACTGGCCATTTTCAGAGCTTCTGCATTTACTTTTTCACCAAGGTCTGCCATTATAAAATCTCAATTAAAATACATTTTGATCTAAAATAAATAATATGTTAGATAAACTTATTGCATAAACAAAAATAGCCAAGATTTTCATCCTGGCATTTTTGATTGTTTTTCTCTTGCTTTATTTTCATCATCAATAGCTTTCTGCACCCTTTGGATATACCATTTTCTCAATCTAATAGGTATTGCTCTAACTTCAAAGAAACTAAGTTTGCAGTAATACGTACACTGGAAGATTTCTTCATACATCGATTCTACATATCGACTTATTAGATCTGAGGCCAGAAAAAATTATTTGAGATGTTGACGTTAACTATATTTGTCGCTCCACATGAATTGCAAGCAAAATTCTGTTTCATAATAACATCTGGTTCTTGGTCATCTAAATATTTTCTGAAAGCTCTGACATTTCTCAGACTTAGCGAATCAACAAATCTATTAATCTGTCCTCTATTTGTATCACCATTAAGAGATAGAATCTGCTTCTTCAAAGTACTAGTTGTATTAGTCTCTGCTGCAGCACCTCTGACTTTTTTCATTGCATTTATTTCATCTGAAATCTCTTTGCTGTCTTGAGCAGTTAAAAACTTGAATTCTACTTTATTCTTCTTGTCAGGGAATTCATATGAAAACTTGTTCATACCATCTTCTGCAGGTTGCAGAGCTAACATGTTTATATTTAATTTAGACAGATCAAAGTTGAATTCTTTATTCAGCTCACCACAGTCAGGACATGTAACATCTACTGGATATTCTGGTCCATAGCCTGTGACTCTTATAGCTACCATCAGAGCATTTCTGTCTCCTAATAGTAATTGTTCAGGATGTACAGCTTTATTGACCATACAGCTTTTTAACAACTCATCTATAACTCTACCAGATCTAATAAGAGACAGTGATGTCAATATATCTTCTTGTGGAGCTGCCATATGTTTAATTTCTATTTCTTCAGCATTATATAGAGTAGAATCTTTAGAATAGACTAAACCTTTAGATGGTATTTGTACAAATTCTGTAGGAACTTTATATTTGTCTTCATTTGCAGCTAATAATTTTGCATTTTCAATTGCTTTTTGTCTTGCTAGTTCTTCTGGATCGCCAAATGACATAACTGGCGTCTTTTCATCAGGCATATAGCCTCCTTTATGTTTTTTAGATATCTTTTTCGTAGACTAGATTGTGAAACAGTTCTTCTACATTGTAGTTATCAGTTTCTTTTAATTCTGACAATCTTTTCTTTATCAGTTCTTCAATGCTTCTTTTGTAATTGCTACCCTTTCCATATTTCAGAAATGACTGTTTCATGATGTTAAAATTCTTTTTGAAGCTACTCTTGTCTAATATTGTATAGATTATTTTAGCATTCTTTAAATCTTTATATGGAGCAAATTCATGATTGCCAATTATTTCATTAATTTCTTCTTTTATGATCTGTCGGAGTTGCTTAGTAGTCATTATATTAACTCTATTTTATTTTTTAACATGTTTTCTTTAAGCTGCTAATTTTAACATTTTATCGACAATATCCTTTTTAACTGCATAGTATTCTTTACAATTTATCAGTATTTCATTATCAGATTTTATAGCTGAATAAATATCAGATTTTCTGTATGTATTTCTATATTCTTCAAAAAAATTGTAACCTTCATCATAACTAAAAATATACTTAGATCTTTCTTCATAATCGATTTTTTTTATTTTTTCAACATAATAAGTCGCGTAATCATATATTTCATCACTCCAACTGATATTGTAATCTCCAATTATGAATATATTATACATGTCTCCATAAGTATAGGCTTCATCTAAATTACCTGTGCAAAATACAGAATTACTTCTATTTGCTTTAAATCCATATTTTTTCATTGAATCATTAAACCCTTTGAAAAAATCTTGTCCAAGGCTACCAATATTAAGATCTTTTAATGTAGAACGATTTTGCAATATTGTAAACTTTAAAAAATCTCCTTTGATAACATTTCTAATACCTCTATATAGACAAAATTTCAAATCTTTTGAATTATATAGAAATTGCTGGCAATCTTTTTGAATGATATTATATATTTCTTCAGATCTAATATCTAATTTTAGAATATCATTTTCAAATATTTTTCTAAGTTTCAAAAAATCAGCTCCATTTCCATACATTAAGTTTTTTGAATATCAGATGTAATTTTTCTAAATCTTCCTTTTCAAACAGCCCAAGCTTCACAATTTTCTTATATTGCTGAGCTTGTTTCTTGCCAGTCTCATTGAATGAAGCTTTGACTATATAATTGATCTTTGTATTATCTTTTACATCTAGCTGTTTGAATATCATAAAATCAATCACTTTCTGCATCTTTTCATCTTTTTCATCGAATAGCTTGGGAACAGTTTTTTTGAATGTAACTTTGCTATTCTTAACAAACTTTACTTCATTCACTTCAGAACCATGCTTTTCAAAATATTTTCGTAATAGTCTAGATTCTTCTGGTGTAAAACTAGTATTTTGAATAGCATTTAGACTCTTAGGTTTTTCTACAGCATCTATTTCTTCTTTTATGATTTGTCGAATAAGTTGTAAAAACTTATTTTCATTCATATTTTGATCTCCTTAATTGTTCAATTTATATAACTTATTTGTTAATAATAATTTGATTAAACTATTGATTTCAATAGCTCATGTATTTTTTCAGGTTTCTGTTTTAAATCTTTTTCCCAAATTATCTCTACTTTATAACCATCATCTTTAATTCTGTTTATTCTGATAGTATCTTTTTCTCTAATTTCTTTTACTGTCATTTTTGATTGATTTATATAGAAGCTTTCTACATACATCTCTGGATTTCCATGCCAATAATTTCCAAATATCTCTATAACACAATTTTTACTTTTTATATAGAAATCAACCAAACTTTTAGAAACCCAGTGTTGCCATATTATGTCATCTTTGTCAAAGTATTTAAGTAGAAAATTTTCATAAAAATAAGTTTCTAGTTTATTAAACTTAAATTTTGATTTATATTTTTGTAGATTGACACCTATTAATCTGAATTTTTCGACATTTTCAGGATTAGAAAAATATAAATCACTAGCTATTTTAAGATTCTTAATGTGTTCTTCAGATTTAGGACCTTTCATTTTATGAGACCAAGTTATTTCTCTGCCTTTAAGTTTTTCAGATATTTTTTTTACATTCTCGTTAGTCTCTTTAGTTTCACCCTTATTCCATACTACTAATTCTCCACTTTCATACATCTCTCTTTGAGTTTCTTTTGATTTCTTCTGCGCTTCTTCGTTGTGACCCCAATTGTTCTTCACTCTAGATATATGTCCTCTAATGTATCTTTTGTCGCCAACTTTGTATTGATATTTGTATGAAAACAAACTATCGATTTTTTCTCCACATCCACAAGAACAAGTTGGCCAAACTCCATCTAGACAATAGTCTACATAAAATTGATGATAACTTATTTGATGAATTCTAGTATTATGTTTAGCTAATGATATTAGAGTTATGTATTCTTTTGGACAAGATTTACACTTAAAATCTTTTTTAATATTTTTTACTGATCTCATACTATGATTTAAATTATAGATACCCTTTGGATCATGTAAATCTTGTCCACAACCACATTTACATTTAGGATACTCGCCATTAAAATAAAAATCTATATAGAATTTTCTAGAATCTATTTTATGAGATCGTGTCATATGATACTGTAAAGATCTGTATGTTTTAAAAATTTTCATGCGTACACATTTTACATCTAAATTCTGCTTCTTCTGTTTGCATTTTTAAGCTCCTTTGTTTTGTATATTAATAAATATACAATGAGAAACTTCAAAATACATATGATCAAGTAATCTTATATAAATTTTAATAAAATTAAAAGTTGAGCAAAGCCTGGTCGTAGCGCAGCTGTATATCGACAGTCGCAGCTTCTGCAGTTGACATATCTAAGTCGCCGAATGCAGCATTTGTAATCCATGCTCCTCTCATTTGCCATTTCTCTACTTCTGCTCCAACTGGATCATATAGAGACAGTTCAATAGTTTTCTTGTAGAATGCAGCATAACCAGCTCTACCAGTGATAGTTTCAAAGCTTAGTCTGATCCATTCCATTACTTTTTGAGAAGCAGAAGGTGAAATTGGATCATATAGACCAATTGTAATTTGATCCCATTCTGCTTTACCAGCAATATATCTTTTGCTGTTCAAGAAGTCTATTGTGATAGGTTCAATGTTGATTGTGGGTCTGGTTGCAGTTCTAGCTATATATGAAGGAATCATTTCTCCTCCACCTATATCAAAGCTGAACAGCCATCTATTTTTTCTTTTCAGTGATTATTATCTTGATAGCATTTAACTATCAATTCTAATAGTTTTTATTCCTATTAGCTTGGACTATATCATCAATTATACCAATTTATACATGTTTATACTAACAATGATGTATAAATTGTTATAAATGTTGGTCTTTCTTGGAAGTATTATTGCAACTTCTAGTCTCTGAACTTTCTACTTTGTGTGTAGCTTAGCTGCTGATTGCCATTTCTCAGGTTCCCAGCAATTTGACCAATTTAACGAGTCCAATTAGAATTTAGGCTCGAATGCATCTGGCAGCATTTGTGCTACTGTCAGAGGTGATGGTAATGACATCAGTTATTTCTCCAATGAAATGTTTATGTTACAAAATAAATATATTTTAAAATGAAAATTTGACAAAACAACTGTTTACTTTTTAGCTCAAATTGTTTATATTTAATCATTACAAAAGGATAAAATATGAAACTCAAAAAAGTAAAATATATCAAATATCCTCCATATCCAGGTTGCAAAATTGAATGGCTTGGAAAAGAATTTGAATACAATAATAAGACTTGGAGAGTCATAGCATTTGTGAAAGATAGATGGATAGCTCCAATAGATGTTCAAGATATCAATTCTGGAGAAATACTATGCATGACTATGAAAGATGTTAGAGAATTATTTGAAGGATATACAGATCCTGCAACTCTAGCTCTTAGAATGTTTATGAAGAAATATGGTTATGATCCTACAAAGGGAGAGTAAAAATGGTTCTCAAAAATGTTACTGTTCATTCAAGCAAAGGTAAATTCTCAGTAAATGCTTTTGAATTTGAAAAGATTATTTTTGGAGACAAGTCTGCTAATGTTAATATTGCAATCAATGGAGCAATAAAGAAAGCAGTTGATTGGAAGCAGATTTTCATTAACAGAGAATTTGACATCTATTCTGGCTATGCAATCATTAATGGAAGTGTTACTATTTAATAGGAGATTTATATGATTGATGAATCTGCTAGGCTTGCAAGCAAACATAAACAAGATGTAGATTCTATGATAGAAGAACTTATTAATATGGGTGTTACAGATGAAGATTTACTCAATGAAGTTGAATTTGCTCAGACAGATGAAGATTATCAAGAGACTAATATTAATGGATTTATGGCAGATGAATGTGTCTATGAAAAAGTTAAAGAATGCATTCGATTGCTGTCCTAAAAATCAAAAATCAGTAATATATATATATGTTCAAGTTATCAATGATTCAGATAAATACATTAGAACTTATTTTCCTGGCATAGATAGAAATCTTGCTTGGCTCAATGAATATGATGATTCTTAAACCTCAACAATTTAGTAGAACATACCCTATAACTATAGCTTTTGCTGATGAATGTCTACTAAATAGAAATGAGATTGAATGTAGATCATTTGAAATGGTAGATCAATTAAAGTACAGCTAGAAATCTATTAAAAATGACATTGAATATTTAGATGAAAGCGATTCAATGTCATTAAATAAAAATTATCTTAATCTACTGTTTGCCATTGAAAAAGTATTTATCACAGAGGATAAAGATTATGACTGAAACTGAAATTATAGAAGTTTTAAAAAATATTTTTGATCCCGAAATTCCTGTTAACATTTATGATCTTGGACTTATTTATAAGATTTCTATAACTGATTCAAAAAATGTGCAAATAGAAATGACTTTAACATCTCCTTCTTGCCCTGTTGCTGAAAATTTATTATCCGAAGTAGAAAATAAAATATCGGCAATTCAAGATGTAAATAAGGTATATGTAGAATTAGTATGGGAACCTACTTGGAATCCCAATATGATGACTGAAGCAGCTAAAATGCAATTGAATATGTTATAAAAAGACACTGTCAGCTTATAAGTAATCAATAAAGATTAGATTTTAGACACAAACAATAAAACCGTATAGAAATTAAATCTATACGGTTTTAAAGCATTTATTTATAACTATAGTCATATACTTTTCCCATTAAAAAATCTCCTAATTTAGATACATTGTATGCATACAATATAAATATACCAAGAGATTTAGTAAAAACAATATTATAGAACTTTAGTCAGAAAATGTAGCATTATTTGCACTTAATTGGAAATCTAGCAAGATCACTTCTGCTGTACTGGTTGGTTGTAACAATATCTTTCCTTTCATTATGTTGCGATCTATCAAATCAGGAGTTGTAGTAGTTTCATCTAATATAGCTCTGAATTGAGTCAACCCTCTTGCTGATTGTACAGATGACAAGTAGTTATTGATCAGTCCTAATACTTGAGATCTTGTAGTAGCATCATTTGGTTGGAATACAAACAATCTAGAGAAGTTTGCAATAGTTTTTCTTACAGTAATCATCAATCTTCTGATATTAATTCTAGTCAGCAAAGATTCTTTTTTCTGTAGAGTCTTTTGTCCCCAAATTACAATTCCTTGTCCTGGGAAGTTTGCTACTGGATTTACTCTACCAAGATATAACTGATCTCTTTGTGTCTGTGTCAATTTACGTCTTACTTCTAGAACATTCTCAAGACCACCTCTATTGAATCCTGCAGGTGCCCACCAAGGTTGTGCAATTCTGTCATTGAATGCATAAGCTCCCATTACTTCTACTGAAGGAGGTACCCAGACAATCTTGTTATTATCTGTATCATTAATTCTAATCCAAGGGAAGTATCCTGCTGCATAGTTTGTATCATATTTTGCTGCTTCAGTTACAGCGTTCGTAATAGACATTGCAAGACCAGCTCCAGTTGTAGTAGTGTCTGCTAAATCTAGAACATAGAATGCATCTCCTCTGCTTGATACCATGTCTACAACTCTTTGTGGAATATTCTGTACAGATGAAGAATGTACACCGGGTACAGCTATTAAGTTGAATACTGTTTCTTCTTGATTTGATAAAATATTTATTGCTTGTACAAAGTCTGCAGATGTTGTACCATCATTTAATCCAGATAATGAATCTACTCTTGGATCATATCCATCAAATCCTCCCCACATAGGAACAGTAAATCTTAGAGGATTGGTTGAAGAATAGTTTCCAGAGTTTGATCCAGCCATATCAACGTTTGTATATGTTGTTATTGAACCTGATGCATTATAATCTGCTGTAAGTGCATAGAACAATAGACCAGTATCGTTTATAGTTCCTGCAGATGCTGATGTTATTGTAGCTTTTGTTCTGTCATATACTCCAGATTTTGTGAAGTCAACACCCATGAATATATTATTGTCTACTACTGATTGAGAATTTAATTCGCTTGTTACAGTAGGTAATGATGCAATAGCTGGTACCGGAGCAAATTTTTGAACTCCTGTATAACCACTGGGTCTTGCTCCTGCTGGAAATCCATCTTGTACTTCTACTCTAATTCTATCAGATTTATTTTCATAATTTCCATCATATACTATTGTTGGAGGAGTTGTAGTAAAATCATATGTTGGTTTCTTGTCACCAATTACTCGAGCGACGTAATTCTTAGAATTAGGGTCTAAATTAATATTAGTATAAGATTCTATAACTACCGGAGAAACATCAGTATCATTAAAATCTCTTATAACTACTGTAAAGTTAGGATACGACGTAGAAGATGTATCGACGTTCGTTACAGATACTTTAAACAAACCATTAGAAGAGTTACCATCTACTCTTGCAAATATTTGAAATAAGTTGTAAACTAAACCATTATAATTTTGAGAAACTAGCATTGGAGTTCTTGAAGGAGTGAATCCACCAGTTACCTGTGTTGAAGCTGCAGTTGCACTAGCATAAGAAGCATTAGCTGTTACTCCTGAGCTTACAGAACCTGTAATAGCTGCTACGTTATAATCAAATACAGCATCTACGTATAAAGCAGTTAAAGAATCGCCTGATTTAACATTTACTGGATCAGTTCCTAATACTTTTCTTATATATGCAGCAGAAGTATCAACCATAGATAATCCATTAGCAGTTGCACTTCCTACTACAGCCAAAGAAAAGTTTGTTGGAGAGCCAGAAAGAAATACTTCTCCTGCTGTACCTCTAAATCTTAAAACTCCCAAAACAGTGTTAGATGCTGTAAGCCCTGATAGAACAACACCACTTGTAGGAAAAGCTAATAATACTGAAGTTCCTAAAGCTGCAGTTCCTCTGCCAAGAGTTCTAACTACTGTTAGATTGTTTGAATTTCTTAAATATGATTTTGCTGCATAGGGAGTATAGAGTGAAGGGCTTTGACTACCAAAAGTATTTCTGAATTCTGCATTATTTCGCACTACTTTTGGAATATAAGCAGGTCCTTTCTGTGTGGGTCCTACTAATACAGCTCCTATAGCTGCGGCTGCAACTGGAGCAGAGAATGAACTATCAATCTCTTGTGAATATGTACCTGGTGAGGCAAAAATTACTGGCATTTCTTTAATCTCCGAGAATACGTAAATTGTAGCTTTTAAATTTGTGGATTGGGCTACATACGATAAAACACAATTCCACGTTCTATATAAATAAATATACTTGAAAAAAGCTCAAAAAACAAACTAAGTCTGACATTTTCATATCAGACTTAAGAATGCTACTTATAGTATATTTTTCTATGTATTTCCTTCTACATTTGTTTTATTGATCTCTGACTCTACTTTAATTTTATAAGTAGTTCCCCATTCTTTCAAAAACATTGAAAGATTACTTGATATAGCTACTTTTATAGTCAAAATTACATCATGCCAGTTGATCTTACCAGAAGATATCGATACAGCATCTAAAAATGTATATATTGCTATTATTGCAGTATTAACTAAAGACCACTTTAATGCTCTTTTTAATCCACTGCTTTCTATATGTCCTGGTGAAGATGTTGTTGCATCAGAAGTAGTTTTTAAATGTGGTTTGAAAATTGAAGCAAAATTCATTAAAAACCTGTAAATCCAGTCTTTTAATCTTCCAAACATGTCCTTTCTCTGAAATGGAGTTGATAGTAGTTATTGCTATAGTTTTACTTCTTCAAATTTCACTTCTTCTGTATCTTTTGCTTTATGCACGACTAATTCTGGACTTGATGTAGATGTTTTTACTTCAGGCTGCACTTCTGATTTTTCTAATTCGTCAATATATTTGTTAATTGTAAGCATTGCACCATTATTTGTGCTATAGTCATTGTTCAACGTTTTGAGATTATTTTCTGCTCTATTGATCTGTAGTTCTAGATTTAATAGATAGTTAGTCAGATCATCTCTGTCTTTTTTCAGTCTTTCTAATCCTATACTGCTCATTGTTTCTCCTTTTTATAGTTTTGTTGTTAAAGCTATCTTATCTTGCATCTTATTGTTGACTAATTGTGTTGTGCCTATAAATGTTGTGCTCATCGTTGCATATCTGTCTGCTGATTCTACATAGTCATGAATACTCTTTTTGTTTCTGTAAGCTGCTATGGCTAGACCTGATAGAAATACATCACCAGCACCTATAGAGCATTTGAATTGCTTGGGAACATAGAACTTTTTAGAATATACATTTTTCCTGTCAGTATAAATAATATTATCAGATGAATTTGTGACTATTAAGTTAAAATTAAACTTTTGAGCTACATATAATATTTTAGCTTCTAGTTTAGAATCTGTATCATATTCTAAATATCTATTGAAAGTTTTAGCATTAACTTGCAAATATGTGCAGCCATTATAGCAATCATCTAATTCTATGGTATCTACAAAAATCTTACATTTATTCTTATTTCCTATAGCTACGATCTTCTTTACATCTTCAGCATTTAAAAAGCCTTTTCTATAGTCAGATATCACAATAATATCATTACTACTAATACATTCTGTCAGCTGTTTATGATTCACTTCAACATTCAGATATAGATCGTCAAATTTGTCGATTCTAAATCTCAACTGATCATTGAAGTAGAATCTATCTCTTTTGATAGTTGGATGTTTGTTATATTCTATTCTTGGCAGAGCTAAAATTTTAGATTGAGTTGTAGCATTGCAAGATGTGAAAAATAAAATATCAACATTTTCTTCCATCAAAAGACTTGTAATTGTATTTGCTACATTTCCAGCAGCTCCCAAAGAGAATACTTCTCTTTCTAATTTAGAAGCTTTGTTAATACTTTCATCTATTTCTTTGTAATCTCGACAAAAGTAGTAGTTGTCCTCTATAACATCTCCAACAATTATAATTTTCATGAAGATGCCTGATAGATATAGTTTATTGGAACTGTCATACATTTTATGAGCTCTTTGTGCATGTATAGACAAAATATATTAAAATCTTGATCATTTTTTGCCACATCTATTCCTAGAATATATCTTTTACATTGACATCCATTTAAACACAGATCTTCTATAGAGCATGTGCATTTATTATTCATTTTTCAAATCCTCTTGAATCCAATGAGCTGCATCTAATAAATCATCACATACAATTATAGAATAATTTGGATTTTCTATAACTCTATTTTTATATTCTTCATATGATTCTTTACCAAATCCTGTCAGTACAAGAATATTCTTTTTACATCCTGCAGCTTTACCAGCTTCAATATCTGTAATAGAATCTCCGATCATATAAGATTTAGATACATCTATATCATGTCTTCTTGCAGCTTCTCTGATAAGTCCAGGTTTTGGCTTTCTACAATTACATTCAAAATCATAAAGATGATTGCCACAACCTACAGAATGAGGACAGTGAAATACATCTGTGATCTTACCAGAATACCAGCCTACTTGTTTTCTCATCTTGTTATGAATTTTCAGCAAATCTTGTTCATTAAAATAGCCTTTGCCAATTCCAGCTTGATTTGTAACTACTATAACTTTGAATCCAAGTTCGTTTAATAGATATACTGCTCTACCAACATCTGGAAGAAGTTCAAACTGAGAATGATCATTGACATATTTTCCTTTTTCAGCAATATTTACGCATCCATCGCGATCTAAAAAACAGCAAGGGCTCAAATTTACTTTTGACATTGACAACCTTTCGTCATTAAAGTGTCTATGGAGCAATTACATAATTTAGCTTCATTAGCTGTAGAAACATTACAAAAAGCATTTTCTAATAGTTTAATATATAGATCATCTAAATTAGCTATGCAAAAATAAGTCTCATCAAATCCTCCTCTTCTAATGTGATTTCTGAACCACATTCCTGCACCAAAATGAAAATGATTTTGCGTATACCAAAATTTGCCGTATTGATTGTAGTAATCTTCTATAAGTTTCTGATCAGAAGGATTTGTTTTTTCTCTAAGATATTGTATGCATTTTTCCAGTTTAGGTACTTCAACAGAATTGTATAGTTTTTGTAGTTCTACATCTAATTCTTCATCTGTCATAGTCAGTCTTCTCAGTTCAGTGTCTGTCATTCTTTTTTAAATAGAAAGCTTTCTATCACTAATATGTCTAAATCTATTTTTTTGAACGTATTTAATGCATCTGAAGGAGTTTCAACTATACTTTCTCCAGGCCCATTAAAAGATGTATTAACTAACAATGGAACTCCAGTCAGATTATAATAAGTCCACAACAAACTATAAACTTTATAATTCTGTTTTTCATTAACTGTTTGTATTCTTGCTGTATTATCTTTATGTACAATTCCCAACACTTTATTTTTCTGATGTTCTAATATTTTAGCAGATAATAACATGTAGGGAGAAGGTCTGTCTATGTCAAACCAATTGCTAACTTCTGATTCTAATATTATTGGAGCGACAGGCCTGAACATCTCACGACCCTTGATTCTATTCAATCTATCTTTAATATTTGCTTGTCTAGCATCAGCTAAAATTGATCTGAAACCAAGACTGCGCGGGCCGAACTCAGATTTATCTACGAACCAACCGCATATTTTGTCATTTGATATTTCTTGAGCAACTACATCACACAAAATACTAAACTCTTTGAATTCTGTAAATTTCATTGTCATTTCATAGCTTTCAGAATATCTTCTCTAGTATAACTTTTTCCAAGTGAAGCTAAATTTTCTGGAAATATAGGCAATTCTTTTTCATGTTTAAGCACAGAATATACTCCACTAGATATGGCTAGACCTGTGTCATTAGTCCAAGGTGTTACATGAATATCTTTGAATATATTTTTATCTATTAGTTTTCTATTTACAAGTATATTCAAGCTACTTCCTCCAGAGAACACAAGATTCTCTGTCTTTAAAGTTGGATGTAAGCATTCAAAAAAATCTACTATAGCATCTTCAAAGCATTTCTGTAACCAAGCCGCTATATCTTGAGGCTCATAACAATCTAATTTTTTGAATAAGTCAAAATTGTACATTCTATCATATATTGTAGGAAAATAGAATTTATCATTTACAACTTCAAATAATGATTCTACATCAACATTATCAGCATTACCATATCCTGCAAGTCCCATGATCTTGCCAGGAGCAGTTTCCATAAATAGATATGGATTGGTAAACTTTTTAGATTTCTCCGGTTCTATTCTTGTGTAGATATATCTTGATATGTTATTGTAAACTTGTCCTAAATTAAATACATTTCTATTATTTAGACCATTCTTGAAATGGTTTAAGACTGTAATGCCTTTTGCTCGATCATAGTAAGCAAACAATCCTGTTTCATATTCTGTAACTAATTGGTTATTAACTATATGATTATAACTACAACCGGCTCCATCTGCTGAGAAAATACTAGATTTCTCAAAAGGTGAAGAATATGCTGAGCCTAAACTGTGTCCTTGATGATGATCACAGAATTCTATTTCAGCATTTACAAATTCATTTTTCAGAATTTTAGTAATTTGCTGCTCTGAATTAATATTAGATGTATGTATATTGTGAGTATAGCAAACTACGTCTATGTCTTCTTTTTTTAAGCTATTATTTTCTAATATGTAGTCTATAGATAGAGCAGGATATTCTCCAGAGTATTTTTTTCTGTCGAGTCGCTCCTCCAATATTGAGTTAATTAATTTGCTTTCAACCCATAAAGAAACACCAGATGAGTGAACATGTTTAATTTCAGTATTAAATCCTACTGCTCCGTATAATCCTAAAATTTTCATATGATATGCCACAATTTATCTATTTCACATTCTCTTATTCTAATTAATATGTATCCATTTTTCTTTGCTAATTTATTTTTATATTCATCATTAATAACTCTTCCTTCTTGAATCTTATTTATGGGACCTTCAGTGTAACATATAGAGCAGCAGTGCCAATAACAACCATCTACTTCTATAAGAATATTAAAATCGGGTAAATAAAAATCATATCGTTTCGTGTCTATTATAAATTCTTTTCTGTATTGTATATTTGAGTCTATAAAAATTTTTCTACTTTTAAATTAGGTTTAGTATTTGTAGTATTGCCAGTGAATTTTATTTTTCCCTGTCTGTGTTGTTCTTTAGTTAATTCACTTAATATTTTTTTAGTTTTATCTGAATGTTTGTGCCCATAGTTAGGCTGTTCTTCTGTGCTTAACAGTGTTTGATAAGCTATTCTTTTGCCACTTTTATAGTTTTCATGAGCTGTTATTCCTGATTTAGTAGAAGCTTGTTTTACTCTATCATCGCTTTCGCTAGTTAATCCTGTATTCCAAGAAACATTTCCTTTTTTTAAATCGTCCTTTTTCACCCCACTTTCTGTTACAAGATAATACTGCATCTTCAAATATAAACCTGTATTCTTTACTAGTCATGCTATGAAAATATTTTAAATGTCGGCTTAAATGTTTAAATCTTTTTTCTTCTTTATCTTTTAAACATATCTGGCAAATAATATAATCAATATTTTCTATTCCTTCATAAGGTATTACATTTTTAATTCTGCATGGGATACACAAACCGCTTTTATGACTTCTTCTTAAAATATTACTGCATGTTTCAAAGTTTTTACATTTAACTTTTAAACACTGTATACAAGTCCCTCTTTTATTTTTTATACTTAAAAAATTATGACATGTTTCAAAGTTTTTACATTTTTTATCACTTTTTTGCATCTACTTTCTCCATAAATACAAAAGCTATTATCATATGGTATAGACAATAAACAATGTTTATGTCTTACGATAATAGCTTCTGATTTATTAGAATTAGTAGTCTATTGTCTATACCAATAATAAATATACTTATAGAGAAAAATAATGCAATTCAGAGATCCTTTCTAAGATATTAATTGCTCTGTAGAAAATCCACAGCAGCCATACAAGCTAACAATTTTAGCCATTAAATTCTAACTTCATAAACATATCTTTGCAATTCTTTTCTTTTCATCAATCTCTTAATTAATTTAGCTACTACTCTTCTATATCGCCATTCAAATAGCCAATCATATCTACTAATAAGTGATGTTTCGCATATACTGACTTCTTTTCTATTATTCATCGAATCATTATAGAATTTACTAGTATGAAATCTGACCACAACCATCAAATCTAGATCTCCAGCATCACCAGAATATAGATATACATCAAACATTGAAAATCCTTTCACATGATTTCATCTACAAGACCTAAAGCCAAAGATTGTTTAGCATCAAACCAAGAATCTCTTTTTAGTAACGATATGATTTTATTGACAGGCATTTTGCTATTATTTTTATAGAATGTAGTAATCTGTTTCATACACATTTCTAGCAAATTCATATTATCTTTCAGTTCTTCGTAGCGTCCCCAATTAAATCCAACTAACTGATGAACTAGCATAAATGAGCTTGGTGTAATATATCTTTTATTGCAGCTACAACTAATTATAGTTCCTGCTGAAGCACAAACACCTTCTATTATAGAATAAATTGGAGTTTTGGTTCTTTTAATTTGATCTGCTACACTGAAAGCAGATAATAAATCTCCACCAAAGCTTTGAATGTGTAACCAAATTGGAGTATGTTCAAAACTATCCGGTATATCTCTAGATAATCTTTCATTTCTTAAATTAGTGTCGATTTGCTTAATCTGTTTTATCAAAGATAGACATCTGTCAGAATCTACTCCTGAATAGAAATAGATATGGTTATCTATAGATTCAACAGTTAATTTTGGAGTTTCTGTAGTTGCAATAGGAGTAGCCTCTGCATCAAACTTAATCATTGAGATTTTCTTTCTTCTAAATTGATCCAGTTATCTAAGAAATTAATGTGTCCCATATTGAAAGCTAAATTGAATCTTGGAGGTTCGTAAAGGTATTCTACTCCACAGTTAAAAAACTCTACTCCGAATTTCGGCACATATAATTCATTTATTCTGTAATTCGGTTCTAAATGTTTTATTAGATCAGTTCTTACAAAGAATGCATCTGTACCAGCTATAGAGCACCCAACTAGAACATAGTCTTTTTTAATAGCAATATCATTCAAAGCTTTCAATGAAGTTCCATAATACGCACTACCATCCCATACTGCATCATCATTTCTTGGCACAGTTAAAGATATATTTGGAGGAATATGAGAATTGTATTCTATGACTATGATCTGAGGTTTGAAATTTAAAGCTTCAAATAGATAATAATCATTCCAATCAGTATCTATAGACAGTAGATCTAAATCTGAATCTTTAGCTTTTAAATATTCTAAAATTACATCATTTATATTATCTACTGTTACTTTTTTATATAGTACATCTAAATTTGCATTAGTAAATTTATCTCTAATAAACCTTACTTTCTCTGAGTCAGAATCAAGCCATAATCCTTTCCAGCCTTTAAGATTCAGATATCTAGTATTATTCTCCATTCCATCACCACAACCAAATTCTATGAATGTACCTTTGCTGATATCTAATATTTCACATAGTTTTTCTATAATGCCATCTTGATCATTCTGTGAATACACTTTGAAACCAAATCTGTTCAGTTTATTAGCATATTCTGATGATTTAATTAGAGATTGCCATAGCTTATATCTTTCAATTTTAGATATTTCTAAAACATTCTTCTCTAAAGATATGATTCTTTTAGCTAAATTGTTTAAGTAATCTACATCAAGATTCATTTATTTTCCTTTGCTAAAATATAATTATGCAACACTAAAATATCTATCTTGCTATTAATAAACATTTTAATAGCATCTTCTGGTGTTTCGATTACTGGCTGATCTAAACCATTAAAACTCGTATTTAACAGCATTGGAACTTCTGTCAGTTCATAGAATTTCTTGATCAGTTTATAGTATAGTCTATTATTTGTTTCATCAACTGTCTGTATTCTAGATGTATTATCTATATGAATTACTGCAGGCACAGACTCTGGTTTTAAGCATTTAATAGAAAACAGCATGAATGGAGATTCTATATTGCAATCAAACCATTCTGCTGCATGTTCTTTCAAGCAAGAGGGTGAAAAAGGGCGGAAAAATTCTCTATGTTTAATTTCTCTATTAATAAAATCTTTTACAGTTATAATTCTTGGATCAGCTAAAATAGATCTATGTCCTAATGATCGAGGGCCGGCCTCGCTACCATTTTGAAACCATCCAACAATTTTAGTCTCTGACAAATATTTTGCCACAGTTTCGCATAAAGAATCTTCATCTTTGAACTTAGTTATTTCTATTCCTTTTAATTTATCTTTATATGCAGTTAAACTTTCTTTTATATCTTCTTCTGTATAAGTGATTCCACCTTCAAATATTTCTCTATTGCTGTGTTCTTTCTTTGGTAATTCATTATTAACTAACTCATTCTTCTTATTCTTTGTCAGTTTATCTGATAAAAATAGAGCTGCTCCAATAGATAGACCATCATCTCCACAAGCTGGTGCAATGAAATAGTTTTTGAACTTACATTCTTTCAATATTCTACCATTCATTGTGCAGTTCAGAAATGTTCCACCTGAGAATGTTATATTTTCTGTTACGTTGTGCACTGAATCATAAAGCTGGTTGACAAAATTGATGACAGAATTTTCCAATATCTTCTGAGCAGTTGCAGCTATATTCTTATTTAGATCATTATTCCAATCTTCTTTTTTCAGCCAGAATGGATCTACTTTGCTACCCTCTTTTTTGAGCTGAGGATAGAATACTCTTGAGTCGGGAATCTTTTTTATACCAGCATCAAATAGAGTCTCTAAATATAAATCATTTCTTAGAGGTACAGCTTGATCAAATACAAAAGGATATATTAATTTTTCAGCAATTTTAGAAGGAGTGCCATAAGCAGCAAGAGCCATCACACTGCCAGCTTTAGCCAAACTGGGCGCAAATGAGAGAAAATCGCATATCTGCCCATAATAAGATCCAAAAAAGAAATCAGATCCTCTTCTTAGTGGTCTGAATATTTTTAGGTCATCATTGAAATAATAGACAGAGTGATTGTTAGCTATATTATCTGAAAAATCACAAGAGAATGAAACACATTCTTTATATGGAGACATGTAGTAAGAATAGAAAGAATGAGCAAAATGATGATCTACATGAAAAGCTTTTACAGTCTTGTCTCCAATGTGGAGATTAAAGAGACCTGCGGCTACTTGCCCAACATTATTATAGAAACTGATATAATCTTCAAAACTATACTCTATTCCATTATCATTTGTCAAGCTTATTTCATGTTTCGATTTATCAAATAGTTCTTTGCCTTCATAAGAATCAGCAAACCAGTTAACAATAGCAGCTAAATCTATGTCCTCCCACTTTAAATTAGCTTTTTTGAGAACATATTTTATACATTCTTTGCTGATACCTCTTTCATACTTATTTTTAGTCAATCTCTCATGAGCAATATAAGCTAATAACTTGCCATCTCTAACAAGACAGCAACTGCCTCCGTGAGAAAAATTTATTCCTAAAACTAGCAAATATAATTCCTTTCTATCATAAACTAAAACTTTCTCCGCAGCCACAAGATGATTTAGCATTGGGATTAATTACTGCAAAGCCACTACCATCTAGTCCATCTTTATAGTCTAATACTGATCCCACTAAGAATAACAAACTTTTATTGTCTATTATAACTTCGACTCCATTTTCTTCTATTTTATTATCATCTTTTTCTATACTTTCTTTGTGCATAAATGACAACTTATAATTTAGTCCGCTACACCCTCCCCCAACTACAGCTATTCTTAATCGATAGTCGGCAGCCTCTTCATTTCCAAACTCTTTTTCAAGAAGCTCTTTAATTTTACTTGCTGCTTTTTCAGTTGCAGTTATCATTTCTTAACTTCTGTTTCAGTTTTCTTTTTAGAATGTTTCTCTTTCAGCACATTGATGAACTTGTCTAGATCATTGCTGAACTCTTTCAATCCATCTCTTGCTGATTCTAAATGTGATTCTACTATGTCTGCAGCAAGTTTCTTGTTCTCCATAAGCTTGTTAGCTATAGCTGTTATTTCATCAAGTAGTTCTGCAAATTTTTCTTTCATTTTGATATTCTCCTTTTTTAAATTTTGCTACACTGGCATCCAATTGTCATAAGAGTGTTTAAATCGCAAGAACATTTATTGTTACTGAAATCTATTTTAATTAAAGCTTTAAATATATTAAACATGCAATCCTGACATATATCTAATTCTTCTCTATTGCTATTTATTATTTTCAATCCAGACATCTGTAAAGCTGTATTGCATCGAGAGCAGATCATTTAGAATTCTCTTTGCAGATGAGCATGTCATTTTCTCCCTGTATTATGTTGTTTCATAGCACTCAAGCATTTCATGCAAGCAAACCAAGTAGGTTTATTAAAATAGATTAGATTGATGAAAAATAGATCATTAATTTCCATTTCTTCTTTACAGATTAGACATATGAGCTTATGAACATTCTCTACTAAGTTCATATCTACTTTTTGCAATTACATCCAAAATTAGTTAGCTGATCAATAGAGCAAGAACATTTTTTGATACTACTGCATCCTAAATCTTTACCAGTATTTGGAGCATTAAAATCGAATCTTAAAGTATTCCATTTATCTTCAAGTTTCCAATCTATTTTTTGAAAATATTGTTTCACGAAATTTTCATTTTTAATGATATTATTAGAAGATTTTTCATCTGTATCTCTCATATGTTTTAATATATCTAAATTGAGAACTGATTCTTTTTCACTACAGATTTTAGCTGTAGTGTATGTAGAAGAAGTGTTATTCTGTGTAGCTCTAAATTTAATAGCTTCTTTTAATGTTTCTTTAGCTGTAATACAGCATATAGCACACATTTTCATTTCTAAAAATGATTTAATGGCAAATACATCATCTGACTCTTTGTTGCAAATTTCACATTTCCAAGTCGATGTAGATTTAAATTCTTTTTCTTCAGACATCAAATTCCTCCATAAAATATAAAATTTTTAGACACTGTTATTTAGTTCATTTTTAATAAACAGACTGTCAAATTTAAAATTTATTTTCTTAATAGTGTGTTTTTATTGCACTGACAGCCAGAGTTCAGTAGTGTTTCTAAATTGCATTTGCAGCCAGTAGTATGATTGGCTAAACTGTCAATAGCATTATGCATAGCTGTTTCGTAACAAGAGATGCAAAAGTATTTAGCTTCATGAGACAAGAATAGTTCAGATTCTTTGTTGCAGATAGAGCATTTTTGCTTTTCTTCAGGACAGAATGTATGCCCGACAGTTTTCATAGAGCTGCAATAAGGAATAATAGATGTGATTGTTGGGCTATATGTAACGCAGCCAGGGTTGTTGCAGATTATGTTCATATGTATTCCTAAAATGTTATCTGATTAGAGTTTTTGTTTTCTTCAATGTGAGCTTCAACTTTTTTGACTTCACGAAGAACTTGGTCTACGGAAATGGATTGTCCACAGTTATATTCAAAAGGGCACATCCAATTGCGAGAATTAGCGTCAATATCTCCAGTACCAGGACGACGACAATAAATTTCGGGACAGCTGTATTGATTTGTAATGTGAAAGTGGGGCGTGCCGTGCCACTGTTGTGCCCACCCCCAAACATGAGGGCTTGTTGAGGTCCACAGAACAAGAGATGGCTTCTTAATTGCTGCCGAGAGGTGGTGGAGATAATTATCTATTGACAATGTAAACGCACATTTTTTATTTTCCATTAGTTGCAATACAGGGTTTAAATCTGTAACTTTTACACTTTTCATTCCAGGTATATCTACATTAAATTTATTAGCATACACCTGTACAAACTCATATTTATTCCCCAATTTAGCAACTATTTCTGCCCATCTAGCAATAGAAAATGTTTTAAAGAATCTATAGTTTATTGGGCTCATCATATCACCGTCATTTAAATCGACACCAAGATGGCATAATATATACGGTCGAGATAATCCTTTAATAAAACTATCCAGTTCTTTATTATATTGAGTAACTTTTAGCATGGGTGTATTTCCCAAGTACTCAAGCGACGCTATCTTCCCATAATGATACGCAACAAATGACTCTTTCGATTTTTTTAGTCTATGCTGATGTAATAGCTTATCTAGAGAAAAGCAATAATCTATAGAATAGCATCTATCCCAATTATTTCTAATTATATCGTGTAAATTTTTATTTTCTGTCTTATATAGATCTCTATAACTTTTTAGCCACACTGGATGTTCTACATTTCCATTTTCGTCTTTTAGTAATGATGGATGATGTGGCCAACTATTTGGATTATCATTTATAGTTATATGATGAATGTTTTGTGTCTTCATAGATTCTGAGCACATAGGCCCAACTATAGCATTGTCCACAATAATTATTGGAGCAGAATGATTATTATCTAATTTTCTTAATTTCTGTAATGTTGCAATAAATGCGCTAGAAATTATTCTTGCACCGATTCCCCCATTTAATATTAAGAGATAATAAGTAGTATTAAGATCCAATTGTATTGGTTGATTCATTTTACATTATCCTCCAACTTAAATCTATCTCATCATCCCATACTCTTATTAATTTATAATTTAATCTTTTGGCTAATTTATTTTTTTGTTTATCTATTTCTATTTTTTCTTTCTGTACAATATTAATGGGACCATTTGGATATCTTTCTGGTTTACAATGATAATATGTTCCATCTACTTCTATTAAAATATTATATTTTGGCAAATAGAAATCAAATAACCTTGATTTTTTATTTTCCTCATCATATATTCTATATTGATGAATATAGTCTATATTTAAATTTTTTAGGTACTCTTTTAATTGTAATTCACCTTTAGTGTCTTTAAATTTTTTATATTTACCATCTATAATATTTTGACAGTGAGTTTTACTCATTTTAGCTTTTGATTCTTCAGAGTGTTTTTGACCCCATCGAGGATTTTTTTCTCCAATTAAAGTTTTTCTATATTCAGATTGTTTTTTCTTTGTCTCATCAGTAACTATTCTGCCTATTTTACACTTAGACATTTTTTCTAAAGATTCTTCTGAATATACATTTGTTCTACCATCATGCCATGTTTTACCACCATTTTTATAAAATGTTTTTCTGCTCTCTGATATTTTCTTTTTTGTTTCTTCTGAGTGTTTATTAGTACCATTTTTTATTTTTGTTTCTTGAGCTTTAATATATGATTCTTTATAGAAAATTTGTTTTTTAGTACAATCACTCAATACATTTCTAAGATTTTCTGCAATAAAAGTAGAAACATTATATTTTTTTGAATACTCTTCTTTAGTAATACCATGATCAGATAGTAAGTGTTTAGAGTTTATACTTATTTTTATATATTTTGTGAAACCTTTATTTTCATTAAAACACTCTTTACATATTACATAGTCTATGTTTTCTTTACCATTTTGATATAAATTTAAAATAAATTTACACTTTTCATGATCAGTATTTTTGTATATTTTTTTGTTACACACATCGCATATTTTACAATATTCAAAAGATTCAACATTACATGCTTTGCAAATACCTTTCAAATTACTTGGACCAAGTCTATTATTACAATTTTCATTTATGCAATATTTAACTCTATTTTTAGTTTGTTTTTTTCTACATTTTTTACAATAGCCACTAAAATTGTTACTTTTCAATTTTTCTTTACAGTTTTCTTCTTTACAATACTTTGCGTTTTTAATATCTTTGTCGCTATCTTTCTTTTGACAATCTTTACAAATGCCATATTTATTCATATTGCCTAATTTCTTTCCACACCCTTCTCTGCTACAATATCTTGCTTCTGCCATCTCTTCAGACCTCCAAAAATAAATATAGGGTAAAAAGAGATGGTTTAAACAAGACTGCTCAAGTTTAACTTTTTACCCTATTTTTGTTATATCAATTTTATGAACGAGCACAAAAGTCTTATTTAATCCATCTACTATAAATATACTATTACTTTGCTCAAAAAACATTTCAATGATCAAATCTAACCTATATAAAAATTTATTTTGCTGTTGCTTCTTTCTTAACTTCTGTCTCTACCTTCTTCTTCTTAGCTTCCATAACAGCTTTTAACAAATTATTTTTACTCATCTTCTCTGGCTCTCTGATTCCCATATCATCTACTACGTCTTCTCTGTCTACATGCTGTTTTCTTTGACTGTAGTTTACCCAAGCTAATAATTCATCTTTAGTTAGAGCTTTCAGAACATTTTCTACATTTTCTATCTGTTCATATTTCTTGAATTGCTCTACTTCTAGCAACCCGAGATGGTTAGTTTGAGTCCCGTCTTTAATAACATACTCATCCCCTCTGCTTGCAGATAGTCTCCAGTCAAATTCAGCATCTTTTATTCCATCTGAAGTTGTGCAAATCCAGAAACAATTACCGCATACTTTACAATCATCTTTAAACATAATTACTAATGGAGACCAAGATTTCATGTTTGTAAGCTGTATATATATTCCATCATTTCTATTGACTAACTTGTCAAAATATTCTGGAAGACTGACCATTGCAATTCCATCACATAATTTAGCTTCACCCTCATAAAATATTCCATATTTCGGACCTTCTTCGAATCCATGAATTAAGTTCATTGCATTATATACATTTGGATTATCTTTTGAGCAACAAACATGGGGTATAACGAAAGAACCAGCAAATTTGCCTAATGTGCCTCCTACACAAACATTACCTGTAGTACATATACAAGTTCCCTGAAATAAAACTGTATATATGCAAGTTACAGCACAAATAACTCCTGCTGAATTTAATCTACATGTAATTACAAAACCCCCTGAAGCATCAATGCTACTCCCAAAAGTAGCTGCACCGATTTGACAAGAAGTAGTTCCAATAACAAGAGTTCCAGTAGAACATAAAATAGGAGTAGATATTTGTGTTGCTCCACATAATTGTGGTGAGGTAACAGAAGTGATAGCACACAAAGTAGAGCCTAAAGTTGCAGCATTTGGTACACAAACAACTCCTCCAGCAGTTATGCAAATTTGTGCTGCATTATTCGTTCCAATCTGCAATCCCGTATTTGTCTGTGTTCCAATGAATCCAGATGTAGACCCGGCACGTATGTCTACAACAATGTTGTCAGATGTATCTTGAACACGAATCCAGGCAGGACCAGCCGATGAGGCATGCAAAACTGCAGAGCCGACAGGGCTTGTAGGGCCAAAGCCGAATGACCCAGAATTTGAAAACTGAACTATAGCAGCTGCAGGAGCAGCAGAGTTAGAGATGATTAGAGAACCTGGAGCTCCAGTGCCTGACCCTCGTATAGCCCATTGAGCATTAGTATTTTTAATGATAATAGTAGAATCACCATTTGCACTCGTACTTTCAAATATCGCATTACTGTTGTTAGATGACTGTAGATCGAAACAATATCTATTAGCATGATCTACTCCAACGTTGATCACGCAGGCAGATAAGCCAGAAATGCTAAATGTGCCTGCATTATCGAGGACATTTCTCGTCACCTCGTTATTGCGAAAACTCAAATGTGTCGCGAAACTCAACTTATTAATCTCCAATAATTTATATAAATTAACATATTATTCTCCAAACTAAATCTACTTCATTGTCCCAAACTCTTACTAATTTGTAACCTTGCATTTTTGCAAGTTTATTTTTAAAATCATCATTATACAGTTTGGCATCTATGTTTGAAGGTTTTCTTTCTGATCCTCCATGCCAATATCTGCCGTCTACTTCTATCAACATATTATACTTCGGAAGATAAAAGTCATAAAATCTATTTTTAAAATCTATACTTGTTAACTTATATTGTTTAATATATTCTATATTTAATTCATCAAAATGTTTTGCTACTGCTAATTCACATTTCGTATCTTTACTATTATTTTTGCAATTTTTAAAGTTGTCTATTGGATTATATTCACCAGCAGCTATTTTCTTTCTTCTTGTTTCTGACCCTTTTATACCACCATTTTTCAAGCTTTCACATGTATCTTTAGTGAGCCCTTTACACCAACAAGACTTTCCTTTATTGGCATTACTTATTTTATTTTTTGTTTCTTGTGTTATTATTCTACCTTTAAGGGATTTAGACAATTTTTGTCTAGTTTCTATAGAAGCTGGTAATCTATTTTTACCTGCATCACTTAATTTTTTAGAAGTAATAGCTTTTTCTTCATCTGTTCTATTATTTAATCCATTTTTTATAGCCAATTTTGTTTCTTTTGTTGATATTCTACCACTATTTGTATTAGATATCATTTCTCTTGTTTTAAGAGAATGTTTTCTACCATAAAACGGATTATTTTCTCCAGTAGTACCTAATGAAATTGCTTTCTTGTGTGATTCAGATAAAGGTTTACCAACTTTACTTTTGCTTATCTTTTGTTTTGTTTTTTCTGATTGACCATTTATTTGAGTAGCAGTAAATATTAAATTATAGTCATAAAATGTTATTCTCATTTCTGCTTGAGACGTTTGATGCGATTTTGCATGCGTACTAGTAATAGTTTTAAAATATTTACCACATATTGGACATTGAGTCATCTACTTTCTCCTCTTGCTAAAAGATTTTATATACTGGAGCTCCTATAGAGCAAGCTATAGAATTAACTGCTGGCCAAGGCAGAGACTCCATTTATTTCATTCAATTCTACTATAAATATTCACCAGAACTAACTTTTGTCTAATATCTCTTTTAACTCTATATTACTATTTGGTGCTTGAGACTGCCCAAGATCTGTTACTTTGTAGATTCCATTCTTTTGCATAATATTACCAGAACCAATCCAATCATAAAATTTGATTTTATATTTGCTTAAGTGTTCTGCAGCACATATTAATTGTAATACTTCTTTATATCCTAAATGGTTTTTTATCCAATCAATCTTTTCTTTTTCTAAATAATTGTCAGTAATATATCCAAGCAAATTATCTATATTACATCTACCATCAAAAATCATTTTTAAATCTTTTTCTACTATATAATCATCTTCATTTTTTAATTTCAAATCCATAAACCAATCTGTAAAATACATATAAGAATTAACTTTATCTAACTTCTCTTGTTCTATGAACCAGATATCTTTAAATGCTGCATATTTCCACACTCTGAATACTTGTACAATATTAGGGTGTGGATGCTGCATAACAATATTCATAGCATTTGCTTCAGTTTTATCAGCAGTAATTTTAAGAACCCGGTCATTTCCGATATAAATTACTACTCCATAAGAACCAGAGTCTATGAATCTTAGTAAATCATATCCATCAGATTCTAATCTATCTAATACTTGTAGCATTTTGCCTTCTGAATAGTTGAATAATTCTTTAGCAAAAAGCATTACTTTGTCTTTTGTTTTAACAGAAGAATCCATTTTAATTTTTACCTATTGTAAGCAATATATCATCTATAGTAGTATTTTCATCTAATGTTGATTCTATTTCTGTAGCAAATTGAAACTCGCTAGTAGTTCTATTAACAGATATTTCTGCTTTGTCTACCAAATAGCCCTCAACTGTCAAATTATATGTAGTCAAAAGAATTCTCGGACCATCAGAAAAATCTTGGAGATTATTTTCGTCTGTTGCACTGTCAAATATAGCATAGAAATAGAAACCACCATCTGTCATTATATTTCCAGGCTGATATTGCTTCCAGATACGCTGCGAGAACAGATTGTTGCTATATTTTATTAGATTTTTTTTCATGTTCTAATATTATATCATCAATGGTTATATTGCTATTTTTATAGAAATTCAATCTAAACTTCATCATTAAAGAATTACAATATATTTCTGCTGATAAACTTTTATTAATCAACTGTTCAAGATTTGGAGTATATCCTTTTATTTCTTCTATCATCAGTATCTTTAGTGAGACCATCAATCCAAGTCTTTCCGCCATTTGCAAAAAATTTTTTACGTGATTCAGACATGTTGTGTCTAGCTTTGTCTGACATTTTTCTACCCTTTAAAGCTTTAGATATTTTTTCTCCAAAACTTTTAGGTCTTTTCGTTCCTTTTCTTTTTCTATTACATTCTATAAGTATAGCTTGAGTTCTGGGATGCATTTTTCTACCTTTTTTGCTTTTAGAAATTTTTGCTCTATGTTCCTTAGAAAGTTTTCTGCCCTTATTAGCTGCTGATATTTTCTTTTTGTGTTCTTCTGTAATTTTGCAACCTTTTCTAGTCATAGAATGAGCATGAAAAGAGCAGCGGACATTTTCTCCTATTGTCTGCACATTACATCCTTCTTCTATACAATGATGAACTATTTTGTCTCTACATGGTTTGCAAACAGTTCCTCCAACATGAATAGTTTTAGCTTGCAATTTATTTATTCCACATTCTGAACATAATTTACTCATTTATATCTCCATAAAATAAAAAGCTGAATAGATCGGTCTGCAATGAATTATAATTCAGCAGCTATTCAGCTTCCTATTTTATGTATCATTGCCAACCGATATTATAAATATAAATGAACGAGATAAATATGTCATTAATTTTTACCTAAAGATATTAAAATATCATCAATAGTTGTATTTTCGTCTAAAGTTGATTCCACTTCAGTAGAAAATTGAAATTCAGATGTAGTTCTATTGACTTCTATATCTGATTTGCTTATTAAATATCCTTCTATTGTTAAATTATAGATAGTCTTGTATGTTCTTGCACCCTCTGAAAAATCTTCTTCAGTATTATCTTCATTTGAACTGTCAAATATTGCATAAAAATAAAATCCCCCATCAGTTTTTATATTTCCTGGCTGATAATTGTTCCAAATTCGTTGATGAAATAAATTGCTACTGGAAACATAAGAACTCCAAAACGAGACATAATATTGTATATTAATAAACATGGGATATGGCAATTTATATACTTCATAAACTGGCAAATTCTTCCTATATTGCCCAGCTGGCCCTACATTCCATTTATCTGAAAAGGGTACTCTTTGAGTGTCATCAAATTTACTTTGTGCTATTCTTTTATGAAATGTAATATAGGGTTTGCCATTTTCACTTCTAACATATCTAGTAGGATTTGGAGAAATATCTCCTCTTCTAATAGAAATGAGTGGTAATTTTAGCATACCCTTGTGATCTCGAAGTTCATTCAAATTTTTGTCATCAGATCCTTGTAATTGTACCCATCGCTCCCATGCACCAAATAGAACAGGGACTTTTCTGTCTCTAATTATTAGATTTGTTTTATTTTGAAGAAAAGAAAATACAGATCGATCAATTGCTAATAAATCTACACCTTCTATTGGAATATTCATTACATATGGATCTTTAGGTTGAGCCATTTTGATTTCTACTCTATTTTAAGTATATTGAATTTCTTATATTTTAAATATTGCTCTATTTCGTGATTTGTAGAGGGTATTATTCTATCAAACTGTTTTATATTCTTTTCTATAGCTCTTTCTCTTGGATTTCTATCTGCTCTAACTCTAAATACTATTCTCTTATCATTTGCCCAAGATCCATACTCTGCAGTATAAAATTTAAATTTACCATCTTTGAAAGTATATGTTTTTTGTTCTAATATTGTTTTTAATTTCAATTGCTCTAATATATCAGTAACAACTCCACTTGATATAGACATACTTAAATCGATAATTTTATAATATCCATTCTTTTGCATTATATTTGATGAATGCCAATCTTTAAAAATTATTTTCATTTCTTTTAAATCATTTGCTGCATCTATCATATTTTTCAAAAATTTTGCTTCATTCGGTGCTATATTATTATCGCAGTATAAATTTTTTAATAACTGTTTTGCATTATTTTTATTAACTATACTTAAAGATATAAAGTCATCTGTTATATGCTCTAACAATTTCCATAATGGCAAAGCAAAATCATTATTATTTCTGAATTTAAATAGCCAATCATCAATGATATCTTTATTTATAGATTTTAACTTTTCTTGTTCTATAAACCATACATCATTTATTGAATTGAGTTTAAATACTCTAAAAATTTTTACAATATTTTTAAAATTTTTCCCAATTATAATAGAAGACGAATTAGCTTCTCTTTCATCAGAAGTTATTTTTAGAACTCTGTCGTTGCCTATATCATAAGCATATCCAAATTCTCCTCTACCTATAAATTTTATTAAAACATAATTATTTCTTAATAATTTATTTTCTACATCTTTAAAATTTTTAATATTGTACATAATTTTTATTAATTGAGTAATGTTTTCAATTTAAATTGCTCTAATATGTCTGTCACTTTTCCAGTAGATTTAGAAACACCTAAATCTGTTATTTTATAGTTGCCGTCTTTCCATAGAATATTTCCTTCATGCCAATCTCTGAAACTTATCCCTACTTTTTCTAAATGCTTTGCAGCATCAAACATGTCTATAATAAAATTGTACTCATCAGATTTCATTTTATGTCTCATGAATGAGCCATAAAATCTATCTGCCGAAATATAACTCATTTCACGCTTTACAATCATGTCGATTAATTTTTCTGCATCTGTTTGCAATAAACTGTGAAAATGAGAATTGAAATAAGCTGTATCAGAAATATAAGTTAGTAGCTTTTGAAGTGTGCCTCCAATACTTCTATTTTCATATGATCTTTTGTCTTCTAAATACTGCTCTATCTTATCTTCATCTATATGCTTTAATTTTTCTTGCTCAATGAACCAGAGATAGTCTACATTTTTCAACTTAAATACTTTATATATCTGTACAATGTTTTTATGCGGATGCTTTTGTATCACAGTAGAAGAATTAGCTTCAGACTCATCTTTGGTAATTTTAAGAACTCTGTCATTGCCAATGTCATAGGCTGTGCCATATGTGCCACTGCCAAGTTTATGATCAAGACTGTAGCCATGTTTAGCTAATCTTTCTTTAATATCAGACATTCTATTTATACTATTTCAAATTTTGATAGTTTCAAAGTGCTGTAATTAGCATCCCATTTAATGGTGCAATTGTGTTTACTATCAGCTTGCATCCATTGACTAAATATTTGCTCTACTAATTCATCTTGAGCCATCATTAGAGGAGGATCAAATTTAACTCCAGCATCAATCATTCTTTTAACTTGCTGATAGCGATCTTTCTGATCTTCTTTGATTATCTGCTTTAGTTTCATTTCACGCTCCAATATTTCAATTTTTTGTTGAGGAGATATAGATGCTCCAAGATCTATAAGCATATATCTTCCATTTTTCTGCATTATATTGCCAGAATGCCAATCATGAAAACGAATTCCATTTTCATAAATATGTTTTGCTGCAGACAACATATCTACAAAAAAAGAGTGAAATCCTTTAGACATTTTTTCTACTTTATATTTTCTATTTATAAACTCATGTTTATCAACCATTCTCTTTACTATTCCCTCTATATCATAATTTTTAGTTACTGTTCTGCTTTGAGAATAATATGTAAGAATAGATAAAATATTTTTATAATATGGAGAATCTTCTGCTTCTTGTATTATTGTGTATAGCAACCATTTGTTTATTTTGTTTTCATCTATGGGCTCTAATAATTCCTCTTCTTCAAAATAGCAATCTTTTTCACTACTAAATTTAAATACTCTATATACTTTTACTATATTTGGATGTGGATGGTACATAATTATATTCATTGCATCTGCTTCTGAGTCATCGTCTGTTATTTTTAGAACTCTATCAGAAGATATTTTAAATGCTTTGCCACAAACGCCTGCACCTAAATAGTTACTTAGATGGTAGCCTAATTTGTTTAGCTTGCTTTCTACTGCACCTATATCTACATGTTCTTTAATTATTTTCATTATGGAACTATTATTCTCCAACATGTGTCAATCTCATCTTCCCAAACTCTAATTAATCTGTATCCATTATCTTCTGCTAACTTGTTTTTTTCTATATCATTTATAACGACATATTTTTGAGTTTCATTTATGTGACCATTTACATATATAGAGGGCTTACAGTGCCAATAACAACCATCTACTTCTATAAGAATATTATATTCTGGTAAATAGAAATCATAAAATTTATTTTTACTACTCTTTATAACAAATTGTTGTATATATTTTATGTTGTTTTCTTCTAATATTTGCTTTAATTTTAATTCAGGTTTTGTATTTCTGCCGCAAAACATTTTATGTCTATTATTTTTCATTCTTATGCTGCTTTCTATAGCTGCTTCAGGATGCTCTAAATAATAAGCTTTTTTTGTTTTTGATATAAGATTTTTCGTTTCTTTTGTATGTTTTTTACCATAGAATGGATTTTTATCTCCAATTTTAAGTTTTTGTTTTTCAGACATTTTAAATCTAGTTTCAGCAGTATGGTGTTTACCATACAGAGGATGATTTTCTCCCTTAATACTATCACTGATTTTTTTCTTATGTTCTTCTGTCAGAGGTTTTCTTTCGCTATTATATATTTCTTTAAATCTATCTTCTCCAAGATATTCTTTCATGTCGAGGTTTTTATTCCATGTTTCATTTTCAGAATAATATTGTTTATTGCTCTCAGATATAAGATCTTTAGTTTCTTTTGTATGTTTCTTATTATAAAAACCATTACCTGCGCCCATCTTAGAAAGTCTAAGTTCTTCAGAAAATATTGGAGCATCTGGAAATCTTGTTCTGTATTCAAGAGTTGTAATGCTATGTTTACTTTTCAAGTGAGATGGCGTGATAAAATTAAATTTTTTATCTTTCGGACATAGTTCGCAATTTATCATATACCTCTAAAAAATCAATAAGGATTTTGGGAATCGTGCTCTATTTCATTATTATTTTCATCAATATTAGATCTAGGATTGAAGACATCTTGTCTTACACTATAAGCTTTTAATAAGACTGATACTTTTCCCTGCGGGACACCAAAAAAGAATTTAGGTACACCGGCATAGTTTATTTCGAAAAAAGCTCCGTCATATTCTAAATAGTCACCCACTTTAGGATCTATACCTAATTCTGTCATTCTGTCTTTGTGTGCGCTTACTTCAATTGTGCGAGGGCTTTCTGTTGTAAATGCTCCAGTAGTATTTTCTACTCTGTCTAGCATTACCCATGCATAGAACATCACTGGCTGTCTAGATATTTTCTTTTCTGCCTCTCCATAGATATCATTACCATCTGTTAAAGTTCTATCAATCATCCAATAATTAAGATTTTGCAATTGTACTATTTCTAATAGAGAAGTATTAACATAGTTCACATAAGCCATGGTGCGAGCATCAAAAAATAGAGAATATTTAGGATCTGACGTTGTAGAAGAAAAAAGCGAAGCCATTATATTATTCTCCAAACTATATCTATTTCATCTTCCCAAATACGAATTGGTCTATAACCATTGTCTTCAGCAAGCTTATTTTTATATTCATCATTTTCTGTTCCATATGGATAATTATGCCAATATTTACCGTCAACTTCTATTAACAGATTATGTTCGATAATATAAAAATCAAAAAATTTACCTTCTACATTGAATTGTTTTACATATGATAAATTCATACTTTGTAAAATTTTTTCTACTTTTTTCTCTGGTTTTGTATCAAAAAATTGTCTACTATTATTTCTTCTACCTTCATTATAAGCTACTTTCAATGAAGAGCTTATTTTTTGTTTCATTTTTTCAGGCAAATGTATATTGCTATTCCAGGGTTTTCTTCCTTTACCAGCTTTACTGAGATTATTTTTATGACTTTCTGTTAGATGTTTTCCTTTATTTTTCTTTCCTATGTTTCTAATTTTTTCTCTTTTTTCTTCAGTATATGCTTCTTTCATTTTATTTTTAGTTTCTTCAGACCTTGTACTGCCTGTCTGAGCTATAGAAGCTCTATTTCTAAGACCTATAGATTTTAAACAACATAAATTATATTCAGTTTTATACTCTACCAATGTCATTTCATGCTTTTTCAAATGAGTATGTTATTTCTTCAAAAAATTTGTGACAAATTTGGCATTCTATTTTTAATTGATTGTTGTCTAATAAATCAGCCATTTTGTAATATCTCTTTTAATTCTATATTAGCTTTTTTTGCTACTTCTGAAAACCCTAAATCTATTAGCTTATAACATGAAGCATCTTTCATAACATTTCCAATATGATAATCGTGAAATTTTATTCCAACTTTATGCAAATGTCTAGCAGCTTGTACCATATCTTCTAAAAATCTCTTTGATATAGCAGATAAATTCTCTAATATTCTGAGCTCTTTGTTATAGAAATATCCATTTAACAATATTTTATCTATGACATCAAATCTTCCCTGATATAATAGATCTGCTATTCTGATATCTGGTCCTTTTTCTTCTAATTTAATAAAGTTTTCTAATAGGTCGTCTATTGTAATTTCTTCTTCATCGCTCAGTTTCTGCAATCTTCCCTCTACAATATAGTATAAATCCTTGTCACTCTTGAACTGAAATACTTTATAGACTTTGACTATATAGTCTGAAGGATATTCTTTTATGATAGCCATTGAATTAGCCTCAGATTCATCACTTGTAATTTTTAGTATTAGAGCATTGTTAATTCTATAAGCTACTCCTCTAGTATCAAAACCTAACATTGATTTAATGTCAATATTCTCTTTTGATAGTTTCTTTCTCAACTCTTTGTTAACTACTATTTTCATTGTAATTCTAAATATTTTAACATATATGTTAGAAATTTTTTATATATAATACCACCTATTTCATGATATATTTTACTTGTATTATTTACTTCATATAAATGTTCTGTAATATGCAAAGAATGATTATTTTCTAATTCATCTACTACCATATCTCCTATTTCATCTATATCATAATCTTTTACTAAAACTTGTATTGCATCATTAGCTTGTGCCTCTATTTCATTTTCTCTCGAATAATAAGTCTTATCATCTAACTGAGTAACTGTTTCGTGGTTATTTTGTTTAGCATGAATCAATTCATGCTTATAGATAGATTCAAATTCATCAATAAATTCTTGTAAATTGTTTTCATTTATTTTTGTATATTTGTCTATAAAGATTATGATTTTTTTCTTATTATATTCATACCCTCCACCTGCTAAAATTTTATCATATTTTCTTTTTTTATTTGTATACATAAATTTTATATTGTATTTTTCAAGCAAATCGTTTAGATTATCTATAAGCCCCTGATTGTCGAAAGTTTGAATAATACACCTTTTTTCTTTAAAAATAATATCTTTAATATAAAATCTTTAAATATATTTTCTTTTAATAATAATTTCAATTTCATGTTGTCTGTTTCCATTTTAATTTGTATTGTAGAATTCAATCTAAGGTCATTAGATGAATTCTAGACTCCTCTAATTTGTAGTATCATATACTATATGGACTTCTTATTCTCTACTATATACAAATTTTTACTTTTGTAAATATTAGAATATTTTTTAGACAATGCCTCCCATATACCTGTAGAATATTCATTCAGACTAATACTACTCTTCACTGTTATATTTCTGTCTATATGCAATATTTTTGATATGCACAGTTCATAGAAAAACATCCCGAGTCCTCTGCCACGAAGTTCTTTATTCAGTTCAGATGTTGTAACTTGAAAACATTTTCTATTTAAACTATCTCTAGATATGTCTCCTTCGATAGTTCCTAAATTGTTTGCTTTTATTTTATGAACAGGTTTATACAGATCTCTTAAATAACAGATCCATCTATTATCTTCAAAGTTTATATCTAGTGAAATATCTAAACATTGTTCGAAGTTCATAGAATTAATGTTATATTAAGTAATACTATTTATTAATATATTGTCCATTTCTCATCTATTTCATCTTCCCAAACTCTGACTATTTTGTAACCATTATCTTTAGCAACAAAATTTTTATATTTATCTCTTTTCCATATCTCTTCAGCTGTAGTTTTCATGTATGGGTGTATATACTCAGCAGAATATTTGCTGGGCTTACAATGCCAATAACAACCGTCAACTTCTAAAAGTATATTAAAATCTGGCAAATAGAAATCATAAAATCGACATCTTTTATTTTTTCTATCATATACTACCCACTGTTTTTCATAATTTATGTTGTTTTTTAATAGTATTTTTTCAATTTTAATTTCGCAAGATGTATTAAATCTAACATTTTTAGCTTTAATGTTTGTATATTTTCTTTCCACATTTTTAAAGCTTCTTCTTCTCCATACGCATCAATCCACAAGTCTAAACGTTTATTCCATACATTGGATTACCAGAACCAGATATTCTTTCTGACATATCTTCATATTTTTTTTTCCACATTTCTTCAGCAATTTCAGGACCATGTTTTTCAGTCCAAATTTCTTTAACAGATGTACCAAACCAAGCATTTTTTGAACCACTTACAGAAGCGGAAATTTTATCATGTCTTATTTCAGCTAATCTATTAGCTTCTTCTATACCATGTATATCAACCCAATGTTCATAAACCGATTTACCAAACATTCCATTCATAGAACCTGTCAAACTCCAAGTACCATTTTCTATTCTAGTTTCTTTAGCTTTTTTAGCTATATCTTGATAAAATAGTTCTTTCTCTTCTCCCGATACAGATTGAGTATAGCTAATAAAATCATCTCTAAAATAATTTGGGAAATGTTCATATCTTGTTTTTACTATCTTGTCACTTAATTCTTTTATTTGTTCTTCTGTAAATGTTCTAGCCCAATGTTTAGTTTCCATAGCTTCTTTTGTGGAATCAGAAGTTATTTTTCTCATTTCATCACTCCAACATTTAGCTTCTGGAAATTCTTTCATATATTCTTCTTTGGTACTGTCATGACTACTTTTGAAATGTCTATTATCTATTTTTAAATATTCTGTTCTTTCATTATCATCTCTTACACACCAAAAACAAGTCACCATAATGTTTTCTCCAATTTTTAAATTTTGATTGATAATATAAATATCAACCAATTATTAAAATTGGCATTATCCCATTATATAAATACCCCCTCCAGCAAAAGGAATAAATTGCATCTGTCTACTTATAGCTTCTGCCATTTCTGCATTTCTCTTATATATTTCTATATCTGATGTTTCTTCTAATCCAGCTTTCAACTCTTCTCTTAATTCTGTCTGTCTAGTCAAAGCTTCTGAAACCAACTGTTCTCCATCCATAGTTATATCACCATTAGGAATTGGAATGCTAGAGAATCTTCTTCTGATTTTACCAAGCATCTCATTAGACAGAGCTAATGTATATTGTCTAATCCATCTTCTACCAAATGCATTTATCTTGTCATAGGTTATGTCTGTAAATGGAACATTTGTAATATTAGTTACACCAGAGATTGATGGATCCCCGCCGGTTGTTGAATAGTCTGCATTTAAGGGATTATAGTCGTAGAATGTATATTCTATCCATATCTTCAAATTTTTAGAAGGTTTAGGCAGAAGCCTAATTCTGTCTCCATAGATATTATATGTATGATTACTTCTTCTAACTCTGTCATTTGTCTCTAACATTCCAGCTCTTAGAATGTCTGTCCATATGGGCATTATATAGAATATAGTTTCCATATTCATCGATTCATATTGAAACTCTTGAGATAATGTATTAACAGAAGAATATGGATCATAAAACCTGTATAGTGAAGATGGTTCGGAATGCCATACTTTTCTAACTTCTATTCTTGCTGAAGATACAGATTGTAAATATGATCCTATAGAACTTCCTGATAATTCATCTGTAAAATTATTTAGTAAACTATAATCCATGCTTGTTGAATTTATTGTGACATAAGCTCGTCTCATATTTTGAAAACCACCAGCACCGGCTTCTGTGCCATATTGAGCAGTAGATCTCATTAGATAATCCATAGTTTCTTGAGGTAGTTTGTCTGTAACATTTATATTTCTGTCCATTCCTAAATAATTGTCAATCCAGTTTTTAGCTTGGAATTGATTGACAATAGCAGAATATTCCATATTAGATTCTTCAAATGCAGCAAATATTTGTAGATTGTCAATTTCACTAGGTAAACGAGGTTCATTTTGTCTATACCTGACCCAAGTAATAATAGACTGAGCTTCAGCTGATAATATATTTAGATTAATAGACATCGGAAGAGTTTGTGCTGATGCAGAAAATACAGACTGGAAACTAGAATTAGATGCTGTCTGAGATAATGTTGCGAAAAAATTTTCAAAAGCCATTACTTTTCTCCATATAGTATATCTTGATCCCAGACAGAAAATTTCATATTATTTAGTTTGCAAAATTCTTCAGCTTTTTCTATTTTTAGCACAGTATTGTCTAAATCATATTTTATTTTCCATTTGGGCTTTACTTCTATCACTTCTTTTGAATTATCTAGATGAATTATTAGAAAATCAGGTACATAATGTTTAGTATGTGTTATAGGGATTATGATTTTATGTTTTCTTTCTTGTTTAAAATCAATGATTTTTCCATCAAACATCATTTCAGACAGTATTTTGATAGCGTCTAATTCCATAGATGATCTATAGTATATTACTTCATTTTTTATTCCGCAATAGTAGTGTCCACTCTTGCCATAACTATACACCTTTTGAGGATTTTTTATATTTCTTTCACACTGACTTATTGACATTTTTCTTTTAGCTTCTTCTGAATGTACATATCCCTTTTTTATGCCCCAAATTTTACCAGAATCTATAGTTCTTTTTCTGACTGCTTTAATGTTGGCACTTAGTTTAGCTTTTACTTCTGGAGTATTTAATCCTTTCATCATCTTATCACGGACTTCAGGTCTAGCCATAGCTTTTGTAGTGTTTTCAGAAATTAATTTTCTTTCTTCTTTTGTATATGTCTTATCCAGTGTAGAAAATGTAGCTAATCTTATTTTAGTAGCTTCTGTTAAAATTTTTGAACCTGGAAACTCTTTTTTGTATTCTGCAGTTGAAATTTTATGATATCTGCTTATATGAAAAGCTAAACTTTTAAATTTCTTTTCTTCTATTTCATTAATTTTAGTGCACAGACAACATGATATCCTTTCTGTCAAGTCCACATCTTTCAGCAGCCTTTCTTTGACCATTTTTATGAATGATTTCTTTTCTTCTTTGCCAGCCAGACTTTTCAGATGCTCTATTTCTTGTGCTGTAAATTTGTCAAATGCCAAGTAATTTACCTCTTTTTCTTAAATGTTTACACATTATTCTATTATAAATATACAAACAAAAGCAAATAAAAATGCTACTGACATTTCTATCAGCAGCATCAATCAATTCTACTTTTATTTTTATAATTGCCAGCACCACCTCCTCATGTGAATATTAAATTTACGAGGCTGCAACTACAGGCTCTGCTACCTTCTTCGTATAACTCCGCAGAACCTTTACTGTTACAGTCTTGTCTGCTACTGCAGTTTCAAATGCCGCTACATCTGAAACAGCTGAACGAGTCCAAACAGTGACTGTTGAATCATCAAAATTTACATAAACAGCAGGAACTCCAGTCTTCTCAGTGAACAGAGTCTTGACCTGCTTAACATTCATATCCGCAGAACCGACAGTTAGCTTCTTCATTTTGAAACCTCCTTAAAATAAATATTGGTTTAATTACCTAATTTGTATAGTTTAATATAAACAATTTTTGTTAAGAAGTAAATAGTTATTTTCGAATTCCCATCATTTTTTGAGCTCGACCTCGAGCAATATGAATACCTATCTTTTTGTTGTAGTTATCATTAAGACTACAATCTGCACTTCCTTCTGCAACTACATTTCCAGAATCATCTACAAACTGAAAGATTGTCTCTCCACCGAGAGGATCTACAACTGACTTGTCACCAAAGATATCATAAAGCTCTCGATGGCTGTAACTGCGAAAAGCTTCTCCTAAAACAATCTTATATTGAACCCTTGGATTGTCTAGATTGAGATATCTATGGTGATAAATATTTGTCTTCATGATAATATCTCCTTGTTTCGATTGTTTTTATTAACCACAGCCATTTTGTAATAAATATAAACAATTTATGAGCAAATGTAAACAACTATTTTGATTTCTTTTTAGCAGATGAATATGATTTTGTTACATCTTTTGCAACTGAAATGTCTCTCAGTCTAATTGATACTATTTCTCCGTCTGAAACATCTTCAAAGTCAAACCATCCAGTGCCTATGGTAGAACTACTCTTTTCATATACATTGTTCATAAAAATTTCTCTATTTACTGGAGACTTGACACATATTTTACAACCATAGACATTGATTTCTATAATATAGCTGCTTGTTTCTTCCACCATTAGCTCTGTTCATTCATCAAGTTATCATCTGTAATGCTATGATCTATCATCCATTGAAACATTATAAAGTTGTCTATTACCATCTGTACCATTCTTCTTCTATCTCTCATTTTGTTTATGTGGCGCATAGAATTTGGCTGTGCCATATACATCTGATCTTCAGATAGTAGATTGATTCTTCTGTCTAGACTGTTACCTAATCTCATGAATTCTTGAATTGGTCTTAACTGCATGTACTTTACTCTCCTTATATAGTTTTTTAATTGTTATTATTTTTAATCAATTCTAATGAATTTTTAAACTGCTATTTATTGAATATTTCTATTGCTTGCATCCATCTACTAAATTCTCCAATGTCAATCCAATAGTCTCTAATTTTATATGTGGCAATTTTTAGATCATATTTTAGCAATACATTTATGATGTCTCCAAACTCTTTATAGTTTTCTTCCATATAAGAATTTAGATATGACATTACAAAACTGTAATAGTTGGCTGGAATATAATACAATGAGCATGCTACTTTTTTAGATAGTATTTTGCCTGGTTTCTCATGTAGATTGTATACAAATTCTTCACCATATGATTTGTCAGAATTCATGAATAGCTGTCCAGCATTCAGAATATGATTTTCATCATTATCTTTTATATAAGCTATTCTAGCATAATCAAAATTTTTATGAGGTATAGTTTTAGAATGTTGCAAAGATTGATTGACAAAATTGAATAAATCTTGTCTAGATATTAAATGATCTGCTGATAGAATGAATACATCTTCATTTTTACCATATTTCTTGTACATCTCTATCAGATCATTAAATCCCGAATGTTCATAGCCAGACAATTTATCACTATACAAATACATTCTGGGACTATTAATAGGTGATCTATCAGTAAATTTTATATAATCTTCACTTTTTATACCTACAACTATATCATCAAATTTAATAAGCTTAATAGACAGAAGATTGTTAATTATATTATCTAATACAGTTGTATAGCTATCTAATGGAAGCAATGGTTTAGGAATATATTTAGTTATTGGATAAAGTCTTGTACCTAAACCTGCAGCAGGAATTAATACTTTCATATGCTTACTTTCTATTGCAAGATTTCTCTGTCATAATTCAGTCCCACTTTCTTGGCACAATTAATACACAACCATTTACGATATCTTTCAGAATATTTTGTTATGTTGAAAGTTCTTTTGCACATTTCACAGAAATAACCATCTATGTTCAGATCTTCTATTTCTTTCTTGTCTTCAAATAGTTTTGGAAATAAACCTAAAAATTTAATCATTTATGTACAAAATGAATACAGCCAAAATTTTCACCAATATTTAATTCCACTCTATAGCGTTCATGATCTTTATAGCCTATGCCATCTAATGGTATTTCTCTATCGCTCTCTCCATATTCTTCAGCTACAAGATAGATGATTTTATCAGATTTGCAATCTCCATATTTTTCTGACACTATGCTTCCATCATGTTTTTCCCACACAAATCTTTCCCAAAATTTGCATTTGCTGCATGTCATTTTAGCATATCTCCAAGAAAAGGTTTCAGCTTATCTTTTGCTCTTTCAATTGCCTTCCATACTCCCATCGCTGTCATATCTAATTTTGCAGCTATATCTTCAAGAATCTTGTCTTCTCCGTCATCCAATCCGAATCTCATGATAATACATTTAGACTCTACTTCTGATAAATCTGACATTTCAATCATCTTAAGAATATGATCCTTGTCATCTGTATTCTTTTGTCTAGTTCTTAGAGCATCTACTACATAATGAGTTTCTGTATTATCTTGAATAGTCTGTAAATATAGCTCTTTATGTACAACTCTGTCTTTGTCAGAGTTGTCTCTGTTTAATCTGTATTGCTGGTTGATCCGATTCCAAGGAATATGCACATTCCTATTTTCATAAATGCTTTTTCTAATTTCTGCATTGATCCACCAAAACAAGTGTGTTTCAAACTTCACGCCTCTAGTTTCATCCCATTTCTGTGCACCAATTACGAGACCGAGGTTTCCAGATGCTACTAATTCTGATTCGTCTAAATTTGGATTTTTTCTAACATATATTTGAGCACATTTTCTTGATAACCACTGATAGTCTTTACAAATTTTTTCTATAGTTTTGTCATTATTCATAGATGTCCTTATTCAGATTGTATTATTACTTTCTACAATATCGAAATCTTCTGTACTATCTACAAACATCGGAGTTCCTACTCCTAAATCTTTGCACTTGTCAAATACTCCAAATGGGTCTCTGCTAATAAATCGATACACCTGTGTCTCATTAACTTCCCATCGATTTGGAGCATAGTAGCCTGAACCATTCCAGTAAATAACTGTTTTCATTTTTTCAATCCTCCACTTTACAGTGTGTAATGATTGTCTGTTTGCAACCCTTGAATTCAGAATGATCTTTTACAGTTCCTTTAACTTTGTAGAATTTTCCTTCATCAAGATTGTTTGAAGAAGCAAACCAATTAACTTTATTTCCACTCATATCTTCAAAGATGTGTAGATGAGAAATTCCATAAGCTGTTTCAAAGCTTGTAACTTTATTTAGTTTCAGCTCAAAGATTTCTCTCTTTCCAATTGTCCCAACATGGTTTGAAATCTTTGCTTCTTTTGCAATCTTCTCATAATGTTCAACTTCTCTGTTATATGCAGGAACCAGACAAGCTGCAAGATTGACCATTTTATGATCAATCATCTCTGAAGAAGTTATGACTCTCAGATTAAAATCGAAATCTGAAAGAGTGTCAACATCTGCATTGACAAATTTATTTGTAGCCCAGTCAATGACTTTGACAATCTTTTCTCTGTTCTTTGTAGTAATCTCTACCTTGTCTCTCGAATCAAGTTTGAATCCACGGAGGCCATAATAGAAATTGTCAAATGCCCTGCTTGAAGTTGTAGGAATGTAGTAATCTGTCTTACCAGAATCATAGAGTTCATTAGACTTCTTCTTACTCATCCAACCAAACTTTTCAATGCAAGCATCTACATAGACAAGAAACTGATCAAGAGGGATGTATCTACTTTCTCTGTGACCGTAATAAGAACCTTCACATTCATCAAAAGTAGCAGCAATTGTATGCCAAAATTCAGCATATGCCAAGAAATATTCAGGATTGGGATGACCCAAAAAATCTCGAATACAGCTTCTGCCAACCTGCTTATAGTCATTCAAATCATTCTTGACTACAAAAGTTTCTCTACGATAGATTCCTTTGTGGCAATGATCACAATTGTAACGATTAGCATCTCTATACTGAAGAGGAACTTCTTCTCCAGGAACTTTCTTGATCAGCACTGCATTTGCTTCATCAGAAACATGCTGAAGTTCTGCAACAAGATGCCATCCATTGATTACTGGAGAGTCTCCAACAACTTTTACATCTAACGTCTTGATCATTCCAAGAGACTCTCCAGTAGTTTCATCCTTCTTTTCTACAAAATGTTCAGAAACTACCACAATCTCAAGAGTATTGCATCCTAACTTCACAGCTTTCTTGTTTATCTTTTCAATCTTCTCTTTCAGAATGAACATATTAGATTCAGGAATGCTTCTAACTTCTGTCTCTTTGAGTTCCATTTTAGAGCTCCTGAATTGAGATTGTCTATTTTGTATGGTTAAATATAAACAATCTATGTTCAAAAGTAAAGGACTTTTTTAAAACTCTTCTGGAGGTCCCCAATCCATCATATCATCAGTATCTAATCCAGAATACATGCTATATCCATAGATAGGGTCTTTGCTATAGTATGCTTTGTATTCATGTCTTTTTCTATCCAATGGACACTTAACATGAATCCACCAATTTTTGCAAGAATTGTCAATTAGCGTAGTTCTTATCTCATCCCCTATATAAATATCTCTTTGACAAGCTCTGCATATACCAGAATATCTTGCTATAGCTGTCTTTTTAACGTGCTTAGCTATTGATTCATTAATTTTATTGATGTTGATCATTTTATTCTTCTACAGCATAATAAATTGTGAAGGCTGAAAGATTAAAAAATATGAAACATGCATTTACTAAATCTTTAGCTATGACAAAACACATAGCATTTATGATAGCTAAAATTAAGTGAAAGTTTCTTCTAAAATGAATGCTGTTCACTGTGAAATCCTCTCAAGAAACTTGACAGCATCGCCTAAAGTATTAGTCTGTTTTCTAATGAAAATTTTGATATTATTTTCTATATCTTCATATTTTAGATCGTTCTTCTGCTCTATAATAGAATAGCACTGCATGATTACAGGAAACAGAAACTCTGATTTATTAGCAATTGCTAAATCTTTCCTGCTTCCTTCAAAGACCATAAACTTCATTTCTATTTCATCGATCGATTTAATCATCCAATGCAGTATTTTATGTGTAATATCTTCAATTTTTGTTCTTGCAGGATCATCTTTATCAATTGCAGAAACTGCATCGTCAACATTCTCATTTAAAATTGCTGAAATAATCCAATTCTCTTTTCCAATATCTTCTGTGAGTAATTTATGATTATCAAGATACCACTGAGTTTTGATCTTCATCATCTGTCCATCTTCAAAAGTAACAACCCAACCTTCTGTATCTTTTAAATCTTTAGTCAAATACATGAGATAGTCTAAATTATTAGACAGAGGAGTGAAATATGGAACAGTTTTGATGCCAAATCTATCTTCATATTTATAGACATCTAAATACTTGCCAGTGTCTTCTTCTCTTAGTTGCAACAACTGCAATTCACTTTTCCTATATCGTAGAACAATTCTATTTGCAGGGCTAATGTATTCAAAAATTGCTGCCAAATTGTTGTCTAATGTGTAATCAATGAAATATTTGAATTCTTTATCTGAATTATAGACACTTTCAGCAAATGTAGTCTGATCATTTCCAAAATCATATTTAGTTTTTGCAATAACTCTACCATTTGGAAGACGAATAAAACGAATCATTGTCCCATCTAACTTGTCCTGAATTCTGATAATCTTCTTATATTTTACGTCTGAATAATGATAACCTTCAGTTTGTCCAAGGTTAAAGAATTTATGAAGCATTATATACCTCATATTTCTATAATTAATATAAGATAATCCTCTGAGTTCAAAAGCTTTATAATCTTCATCGCGCAAAGGTTTTTCAAAATCAGAATAACTTGCAAGTCTATAATTGAACACATGAATATCATAGCCATCAACATTGACAATCTTTTTAAGAAAAGCATCATTATTTCTGACTATTTCTAGAGCTTGATTATAGTTTGGTATAAACATTTATTTTATTTCTTTTATCGACCATCCATTAGTGTTGTTTCGCAATTCTGTTTTTCTATTACATCTGCTTTCTGATATGATGCCCTTGTCTATATGAATTCTTATAGTATTATATGAAAGTTTATTCTCTTTACAAAATTCTGTTAATCTGCCGTGCACCATATAATAATTATCAGATCTATCTATTAAAACATAAGTTTTTGCATTGCTTTTTACTCCATTTCTTTTTCTTGTTTCTTGAATTTTGTTTATATGCTCTTTAGTAAGTTTGCATCCAGTTTTATGTTTTTTAGTAGATATAGATATCTTTTCTCTCGTTTCTAAGCTGTGAGTTCTTCCATAGAAACTATTTCCTTCTCCAGTTTGAGATTTACTAATTTTATCTTTATTTTCTTGTTTATATAGAGGATTGTCTTTTTTAAATCTTTCAGATGCTTCTTTTTTTCTTTTTTCTATTTCTGAACTATCTTTCATTATTTCTTCATAAGACTTTCCTTTAAAAGCATCAGAAAGTTTTTTTTTTGTTTCTGGTAGGGTTTCATGTCCCGTAAGAGATTTTGATATTTTTGATTTTATATCGTCAGATCTTTTTATACCAAAATTTACACTATCTTCTCCAGCGCCCCAGCCATCTCCTCCAGGAGTTATGTTATATCCATCTTTCTGACTATTATAGAATTTAATATAAAACATTTCTTTGTTTTTTATTTCATTTATGTCATCTGATTCATCTAAAAGCTTTACTTCAAAATTTTCTTTTGAATATTTTTTAATAGCTGAAGCTATAATACTTCTACCCCTTTTACAATCATTGTTGCAATGTTCTTCAAATCTTTCTTGTATAGTTTTAGAAGTATATCCTATGTAGCATTTATTGTTATACATGTTATTTTATATATTTTATATTTCATTTAAAAGCTCCTTAAAGTTATAATAAATATAACTCTCAAGAGCTTATTGTTTGGTTTATTATAAAAAAATTACCATTTGTTGAGCATTAAATATCTTGCATTTCTAAAATGTGTGAATGAAATTCCTCTCAATTCAAATGCATCAATGTCATCATTGTCAGAAATTGGATGCACAAAATCATTCAATGAAGCAAGTCTGTAGTTATAAATGGTGATAGGATAACCATCAATAGTTACAGTCTTCTTCATGAATGCTTCGTTATTTTTGACTATTTGATCGCAATCATTTTGAGTTGGGATGAACATTTAGTATCTTTTAAAAATTAAATATCTCTATGCAGTATATCAGCATTCTAAACATTTCTGACATGATAGTTAGATAGCTGCATAGAGCCTTTATATAAGGAGATTTTAACATTTTTGTGACAAACCATACTTTATAGCAAAAAGAAAAGTAACTAAGCACATGCTAAAAACAAAACATATTAAATTTATAGAAATTCTATCAACATAGATATTAATAAAAAGACTTAGTGCTGCTGCAAACATGTTGATAGCAATAGCAAGATTTAAATATTTCATGATGCACTCCTTAAAAAATCCAATTGATTTCATCAAACTCATCATAAGCAGGAACCATGAATTGTCTCATCTTATTCACGATTACATCTTTAGCCAATGTTTTCTTCACTCTGTTACCATTTCTTTCCATGATCGTATTGTATCCTGTAGCAAAAACAATTGCTATTGTATTATAGATATTCTTAGGAATATTGCTCAAATACTTCCTCCTAAACTTTCTTGTCATATTCGTCATATCTATAACAAAAGTCTTATTCTTGTTCAGCAATTCTTTAAATTTAGCACTGACAATTTTGTCTATTGCATCATGATCAACATTTCTGAAACATTCATTGTAGTCTGTATCTACAGGAAATATGGAAGTAACCACATCGTCTCTGCTTAATACATTGCAATTTGCATAATTGGCCAATTGATATGTAGTCTTGCCACAATTGGGTGGTCCAACCATGAACACTACTTCTGCTTTCTTTTTGACATATTGCTTTGAATTGCTTGCTGTTTGAAAAAGTATGTCATTAAATATAGCATTATTTAGAACTTCTTTGTCAAATACTTCATCTGTAATTCTGCCAAGATGATCACATAAGATGTGTCTAAAAACATAATCCATCAAATGTATCTGATTTGTGAATCTTTCTGCTACTTTTTTGATAAACTTTGTAGTCATAACTTCTGGATTTAAAATTCCATAGAATTCTCCATGCAGAGATATGATATTGAGAATCATCTTTTTGTCAGCAACAGATATTTCATCTCCTAATTTATTCAAGACATCAATAGCTAAATAGAAAGATAGACCAGCATGCCCAATGAAATTTTTCCTACCATTATTTTCATTGTATCCTGTAGCCATGGGCTTGCCAAGATCATGCAAAAGTATAGCAGATTGCAAAATATCATCTTTTGGATACATCTCTTTTGCACAGTCATATACCATCATTGTATGCTTAAGAATATCTCCCTCCATGTGAAACGGAGATATCACAGTCTCAGAATGATGAGAGCAGTTGCTCATCAAATCTTTTAAACTAGAAAATTCTGTATTCAGAAGATCTAAAATTTTAGTGTTTAGCATTTAAATTTAGTTCACCTTTGTAAAATTCATTTCTGTCAATCTGTACATATAAGACGTGTCACGACTATTTAAATATTTTACTTCTTTTACTCCATTTTTATAATGCTGTTCAAAAAACAAAGTATTCGCATATGGAGAATTCATTTTCCAATTTGCATCTGGATTTTGTCTGGTTTTTATTTCTACAACATAAATTTTCATAATGTCTCCTTTGTGAGAACCATTTTATAGTTTAAATATAACAAATTAAATTGCTAAAGTAAAGGAGTTTTGTTCATGTTCAATCTTTTTTATCTTTATCTATTTGCCAGAATGCCCAGCAAGTTATGATTATTGCATCTCTTTCAGTTTCATCTTCTGCTAAATTGAATTTATCGTAGTTTTCCTGATACTCTGATTCCTTTATGCTTCCTTGTTCGATACTTTTTGTAAGTATAAAATCTATATAGTAGTGCCTCTGTTCTTCTGTTAATTTTGGAGGATCAGTTTTACTTACTAGAATGTCCATATTTATCCAATCTTTGACATGTACCATCTACTGGCTGCTTCATCAAGAATTGCTGCCTCAACAAGCATCAGAGCTGTTTGATGGCAGTGTTCTTTTGCTATTTCTGTATACAATTTGAAAATGTGAGTATTTTCTTTTATGATGTTAGTGTTTCTGAGAATATAAAGTTCATTTATCAAAGTTAGCAAGTTTTCATCTGTGCATCTTGACATGTACCAAGAGTTAATATCATTGAGTGTCATCTTAAACCCTTTCAGCATATAGTACTATAGTTTACTGTGTGCCCTTTTATAGTTTCTAAATAGTTCAATCCACCAATCGTAATACTTCTGTTCTTTTTCATCAATTTCTTTGAGATCAAACTTTCATATACAACATCTTCAAATTTTGGTCTAAATGCTGCAATTAAAGCTCTTGAATAATATAGAGCTTTCTTTTCATCTTCTGTAAGTTCAAAATTGTTATGCTGTGGTAAAAACTGAGTAGCATCTGAAGATGTATAGATTGTACAAGACTCAGGATATGTACTAATTTTTACAACTATGCAACTTGCCGGTACTTCAATATCATTCTGCTCACCTTTGTAGTTGTAATCTAAACCCGAATAATATAAATCTTTGTCATTGAGTTCAACAAATTTGTCATTTTTTAAAGCAAAAACTTTATAGAAATTAGAGCAACCATCATGCCAAGGAGCATGAATTGAAAACTTTCCCTTCTGATCAATTGCAAACTTTCTCAAATCTTTTTGAAGCTTTGACTTGACATAAGTTCTGATTTCATATGGAACTTCAGAAGATTTGATGATCATGTTTTTTAATCTCCATTATTATCAAGCTTCTGTATAAAGCCCTTGAATGCCAGCCTTCTTCATCTCTGGAATTGTATAAATCTTTGTGAGCTGAGGATCTGAAACAATCCAGACGATATGATCAGTGTCAAACTTCTTCGTCTTTGATTCGATATCCCTAGCATCTTGGAAGTTTGTAATCCATTTCATTGTAGTTCTCCATTTTAGAAGTGGAGGAACCATATTTTATTTAATGATTAAATATAAACAATCTACGATGAAAAGTAAAGGACTATTTTAACTATTGTCAAAACCATTATCTCTGACCCATCTTGATGTGCATTCTTTATATAATGTCAATTCTATTAAATTAACCCAATTTAAAATTCCAACTGATCCATAAGAACTGTAGATAAATAGTCTAATACTGGAGAAAGTTTAACATTTTTATATTTTAAAAAACAGTGTAGTTCAAGCACTAACTCATTCAGTCTTTCATCGTCTAAATTGTAAATAAAATTGTCAAAAACTTCTTTGGTGGAGCTAAATTTATAGTTCATTTTAACATCTCCAAAGCTTTTTTAGTTGCTTTAATAGCTTGTTCGTAAGCAGCAATTTTCACTTCTAACTCTATTTCGTCAGCAAAATATTTTGTTCCATGTGTAGATAAGATTAAAACAGTCTTATTCTTATGTCTTGCAACATATCCTTTATAGTCACATTCCCATCCGCTCCATAATATAGGAAATTCATACAATATTTCTATATTATCATCTTTGTTCACATATTTTAATTTAGAATAACTTCTCATGTTGCTCATATGTCAATAAACTCTAACTCATTCAAGCATATAAACTTACAATTTTTCAAAGTCCATTCTCTACACTGATGATGATGACCAAAAACCCACAACCTGGGCTGATGAGCATCAAACATGTTGGTTAGAAGATTCCTTGTCAAACTCTTGTCATCAAAATGATGACTTATCATACCTTCTAAAGCTTGCTGAGGACAGTCATGAGACAGAACAATTGAAGGCTTTGTCTTGACATATAGATCAAAACAATCTATAGCTTGCTGATAATTTAGTTCTTCATTTCTCCACCAAGATTTATCTTCTGTTCTAAGATGCTTATCTATACTTAAAGCACCGCTGACATAAAAGAAATCTGTGTTTCCAACATTTGCATTTCCATATCGGCCAAGATAGAAGCTTCCAAGAATATCAAGATCATCTTGAGAATCGTGATTTCCACAGAAAAATTTATGATCATCAAAATTGAAATCAAGCAGAGCATTATTCTTATACTGTAGCAGCTCTAAATATGTTTTCTTGAATCCCATGTCTCCGATCTGTACAGAATTATTTGCTCCACAGACTAAAAATATGTAACCTTCGACTTTTGCATGCACATCGCCTACCACGCGGAGCATTATAGACCTTTCATGAGCTCTTTTAACAGAGCTGGGTGATCTTTAAGAATATCTTTTGCTTGATTGAACTTATCTTCACCTAATACTTTCAGATCATCCAAAGATCTTACTTTTAACAAGTCAATGAAAGAATCATTTAGCAATTTCTTAAGTTTCAATACAGCATATATTTCTGACATAGTAACCATTTTTATTCTCCTCCTGACGAACCAGAGTCTGATGATCATGAGTCGCTTGAACTTCCGTTGTCGCTAGATGAAGAGCTATCAGAACTATAATCTGAAGAAGAGCTCTGATCTTGCTGAGATGAATCATCTTTATCCCAAGAGCTAGATGCTCCTGCTCCAGAAAATTCTCCATCTTCCGGAACAATATTATCTACTGCTGCTGGCTGATCATTATTCTGTTGACTTGAAAGTAGTTCCGCCAGAACAATTGTGCTCAGCAATGAACTAGAATCATCTTCTTTAACTACTGTATTAGCTCTTTTGTCTTCTGATCTATTAAGATTATACTGAGTTTTCAAAGCTTTAAATCTGTTCCTATCTACATCACTCAATTCAATATTAGGTGGTGTATCTACTGATCTGTCAACTTTTTTCTTCCAGAACTTTAAAAATTCAAACATGTTAATCTCCATTAAAAATTGTCAAGCACCTGTCTCCACCCATTTCAAATTTTCTACATGCTATAGGTCTGCTCTCATGAATTGTACATAGACCGTCTTTGAAAGCTATACAGTCACCATTTTTCTTCTTTTTCAGAATACATATTTTTAAAAAATGATTCTTCTCAATCATCTCTTCTGGAATGTTCTTATCTGCAAATGGAGCTAATTGGATGTATAATCTATTAGACTTGCAGCATTTGCCACCACACTGCTCACATAGAGTTTTCATTCAGATTCCATAGAAACAAAAATATCATAACCCACTATAAAAAATAAAGCTGTTGTAGGAATCGCTGCAAATATAGGGTGAAAATTTTCACAAATAGCAGCAACTAAAAGACTTGTCAGTCCTACAACAATAATGTTATAATAAATCCTTTCACACATCTGAATACTCCTTTCTCGATTTTTCTGCTAGTTCACATATCATTTGTTCTACATATTGAGAATATGACTTGTTTACTATAACAATAGCTTTTCTCAATCCTTTTATTTCATCATAAGAAGCAGTTAGACCAAGTATCACTTCTCTATTTATATTGTCGATGATCATTTGAACTAATGTATCTTCTTGGCACATAGAAATTATTCCTCCACTGTAATTTCTGAATATTTAGAAGCTCCAATACAAACACCATAAATATAACATAAAAGAATATCTTGCAGTGAAGGCTCTATATATTATTTCGATTTTTAAAAAGAAACATATTTTTTGTTAATTCTATCAAGAAATGTATTTGCTTCTTCTAAAAATGTTATTGCTCTGCTAGCATTCGAAAAATAATAATTATGATCATAGAAGTCATCTTGATTTTTTGGAGTATTTTCTTTGTTTATGCTATTGATAATGTTTTTTATGTTATCAATATGGCTGATAATCTGATCTTCACTTAGCATTGTAGTATAACCTTTAAAGTTTAAATACTTTTGTAATTTTAATTAGATCAATGTCTCCACCTACTCCCCAAGTTTCCCATCCTTCGAGAGTGGTAGCTTTTTCATAAACATTCATATATGTGCCCTCAAAATACCCGAGAGTTGGCTGATGCTGTGATCCACTGAAATCACAATTAGAATCTTCACCTTTTACAATCCAAGTTCCATAAATATGAGGCTGATACTTATGTATATGAACAATCTTTCCATCTATAAATTTACGTTCCATTATAATAACCTTTCTTTATTTAATTCCCGCTATCAATTCCTTATATCTTTCATAAAGAACTGGACCCCATTCTTGAGCACTCTTTTCTGCATCTGCTTCTTTCGGGTTATGATAATATGTAGAGTTAAAATGCTTTGAATAATCCTGCTGAGAAATATTATGCATGATAGTTGGAATACTGAAATGCATATCAAACTGAATAACATGCTGAAGTTCATGAGCAAGAATATGAAAGAAAGCAGAAAATCTATTAACTTCCATATACAGATCTACCATTCTCCAAACATGTTCTTTGTTTCCGAGTTTATCAACAATGTCGATCTGAAAAGGAGAGATTGTAACCTTACGTTTTGTATATGATCTACGATACCTTCCTGCAATATGCTTGAGTTTACCGTCCATAGCAATAATGAAACTGCTTTTAATCTTGTCTCCGTAAAACTCTTCAACAATTTGCTTGATGTAATCAGGATTGAAACCATACTTTATAACATTTTTTATTGTAACTTCCATTTTCAAAGCTCCTGATTAATTTTTGAAAATGTTTATTTTGTATAATATAATATAAACAATTTGCTTCAAAATGTAAAGGTTTATTGTGAATCTTCTACAATTTCTTGTTCAACTTCAATTGTATCAATATCTTTTAAACGTACATAGAATGGATTGCCAAGAAATTCATCGTTTTCTTGATCTCTACCAGTAAGGAAAACCCATTCTGAATTCACATCAATTCCTAAAAATATGTAATTATGCCAATCACTTCTACTATCTTTCCAAGTAATTATTACATTTTCTCCAACTGGCCAAAAATTGTTCTCTATAGAGACTGTATCAATCTTATACATTTTTGTTTACTCTTTCTTTGTTTTCACCAATTGTAATATTCAACAAATTCAAGAGCTTCTGTAAGCTTTGTAAATATTTTAAGTTCATTGTTTTTCTTAACTTCAAAACCATCTTGAATCTTTTTGATAAAAGAGAATTTTGAAAATGTCATAATCTTTCCAGCTGCAGCTGTTTTAAACTTATTGATCTGATGCATTGTGTGATTTTCCATTTTGTTCTCCTTTATTTTGTATAGTTAAATATAAACAATCTATGTTCAAAAGTAAAGGAGAATTTGAACTATTTATATTTAATCAGAGGATTAACCTGCTCTACTGTATCTTGTGCATTATCTGCTCCAGCAGGTTCTTTATCTTCCAAATTTTCTTTAAACTCGTTGATCACGTCTTGAATGAAGTCATGTCTTGCTTCTCTGTAATTCTTTAAACAGTCTTCGCACATTACATAACCAGCATATACATCTTCATGTTCAATTCTTGGTTTCTTGTCCAGCATTACAGACTCAATAAAATACTTCACACAACACTGAGGATAAGAAAATAAAATTCCCAACCACATCTCTCTTTCATTTGTTCTATCAATTTCATTTAATACTCTATTTGCAGCATGAGCACAGTCTAAATCTTTGATACCTGTCCAGATGTCATCAACTATCTTTCCATCGCAGACATCTTTAAAGTACTTTTTATAATCTTTGATCTCAGAATCTTTGAATATCTCAGAACACTTGATGTCAGGAGCCAAGAATATCTCAAATAGATGTGTATCCCATTCTTCATCTTCATCTGCTTCATAAAATTCTTCATTCTCTACTGTCTGTAACCCAAACATCTTTGCCAATTCCATGATCTCATGCTTCTCATTGTAATAGCAAAATAGTTCTGGAGGATAGTCTTCATCAATAGCTACTTCAGAAGATACTAGAGTGACTAGCTTGTTGCCATTGAGAACTTTGATGATATTGGTATAGTCAACTTTGTCGATGTAGTCTGTGAACATTAGAAAATCCTTTCTTATATTGTTGGTTTGTGAAAAATTAATAGCTTTTCTTCATGAGTCTTTTTAATTTTAGAGAAATGAGAACCTTGAGAAGATATGACAAAAACATCTTTTAATTTAAATCCTACTTGTTCATATATTTTAATAAAATCATTTGACAATTTATTCGATACTACTAAAATACATAACTGAGGGTCTAAATTTAATTTGCTATAAATGTTAATTGCTGTTTTTCTGACATATTTATCTAGCCAGTTTTCATATGTTTTATAATTTTCAGCAATATCGTAATCATAAGTTTCTGTATTCCAATATGGAGGACATGTAAATGAAAAATTTATATCTTTGTTAAGTTCTAAATTTTCAGATTTTTCAGAATACATTTCAACATTTGTATCCTCTAATGTTTTAACTAGCAACTGATTGTTTTTGAAAGTTTCTGTATCAGGATCTGTGCCAATATAATATGAATTATTAACTACTTTAGAAGACAAGTATCGAGACCCAAACCCCATAGACGGATCATATATGTATAACTTATCAAATTTATCTTCATATTCTTTCAAAAATAGTTTATAAACCATAGAAGCTAAATTTGGTTTAAAAAAAGACACTGATTTTTGTTTAACGATTAAACCTCTAATTATATTTTTCACAGATATATCAAATGTTTCTTTAGTATTTATAATATCACCATTTCTAAGAGTATAAGAATACATTTTAGAATTATTAACTCCACATCTATATATAATACTTTCCATCATGTCTTTATCATTTTCAAACATTTCTATTACTGATTTGCAATTATTTCTTTTACAGTTATAAAAATTAGCAAAATGATGTTTTAATTCTTTACAACCAAAATTATTATAATTTTTTATTATTTTGTCTTCTATATCTATATATTTTTCTAATTTTGTATTTGAAAATGTATTTATATGGTCATTTATAATTTCTCTAGTCATCAATTGTTGTTTATATGGAAATTGTGGAAAAAATGCTCGTACATATTCTAATATAGACGGAGCATAATTCATTATTACCTGTCGTTCGTAATCAGTATTTTTAAGTTTAGATTTTAGAAGTTTCTCTTTTGTCATGAATATGTTGTTAATATCCTGTATAATATCTAAATATGGAGATTGTTTTATTACATTTCCATATTCATCTTGATAATAATAAGATATATCTTCTAGATCTTTTATATCTCTTATGATAAAATTTTCTAATTCTCTGGTTTTATTGTCTAATATTCTAAATATTTTTCTTTTTATTAGAATAGCTTCTTTGTTTTTTTCATAATCATTTGTAATTCTATTATAGAAAATAGTAGAATCTTTTATTGGTATATGGAAAATTCCATCAATTTCTACTATACAATTAAATTTCTCTATAATAAAATCCCATCTATTTATTCTGTTAACTCCTTCATATTTTTGTTCTAAAAAATCAATATTAGAGTGTATTAGTATATTTCTAAATCTTTCTTCAGATTTATAACTCTTTTTCCAGATAAAATTTGCATTTACTTTATCAATATTTTCCGATTTTAATTTATTTGTATGCTGAGAAGTTATTTGAGCTCTTGGAAATCTAATTTTAAATTCTTCTATAGTAATGTTATGTTTAAGATTAAGATGTTTATTATTTATATGAAGAAGTTTTATATTACACAAAGGACATTCTATTCCATATTGTTCTATGAGTTTAAGTTTTTCTATTTCACCAGCTCTTAAAAATATATTTTCTTTTTCTTTGTCATATTCATTTATATAATCTACTGTATCTATATGATGAAAACTACCCAGATGTGTTCCAAAAGACTCTTTAAGGGTTTCAATTGAATCAGCAGAAAAATCTTTAGTACATATTTTACATGTGTAGTTGAATTCTTTTTTAATACTATTTAAATATTCTTTTTTGTCTAATATATCAAAATATTCTTTTACATTGTTTTCATTTACTTTTATAATTGCGATTTGTATACAATTGTGATTTTTATGTTGAGAAAGAGCTCCACCAACATTGCTGTCAGATATAAAATCACAATATTTGCATTTCCATAATTGTTCTTTCAATTTCAAAGCTTCACTAGATCTATTTTTTCTATATTCTCTATATTCTTCATCTTTAAATTTACAACTATTAGAACAATATACTCTGCTACTATGTATTATATTCGGACATATTTTACATTTTATTCCAAATTTCTCTATTTCATAATCATGTAAAGAAATCAAATGTTTCATAGACATATGATATGATAAAGATTTATTATTAAAACATTCTTTTTTGCAATCATCAAATGGGCATATTTCCATAATATTTTATCCTCCAAATAGGTTGATTATTATATTTACTATTTAATAAATATATTTAAGTTTATAAATTGTAATCCTTATTTAAGGATAAAATATTATAAATTTGTGTATAAAAATATAGGGCCATATAAAAATATGACCCTATAAATTGATATAACTTATTATTTATTATACACTTGAGGGTGAACCTAAAAATCCGAGATCCGACACTGTAACTGTCCCATAATAGTCTGCTCTGACCATGGCTAGAGCCGATCTTTGCATAACGCCTTTCCGTGGAGTAAAGTCATTTGGCTCGAATATTGTCGGTGTAACAATTAACGGTACATAGGGTGCATATACGAATCCTGCATCTAGTGCTCCCGAACCCTTATACCCTAACAGAATCTTATTGACTGGGAAATAAGGATCTTTGTATACAGTAAATCTATTTACAAGTGTTCCAACTTTCTCAATACCAAGACTATATTGAACCTCTGAAGGGTCAAATGTAGCATTTGGTTTGAATGTAGCAATGCTTTCAATAATTGAGCAGACATCTGGAGATGTTACCATCCAGTTTGCACCTGATCTCATATTTCTCTTGTGGATCTCATTGCTTACAGTTGTAACAGTTTCGCCTAATGTTTGATACCATTCTTGCTGAGTTCCGAAGAATGCTTGATAGGTGAATGATGTATTTGCAGAACCAGCAGGAATTACTGTAGAAACTACATCATTAGCATTCCATTTTACATATCTACCGATAACTCTTGACCATGCAGCTCTTACTGCGGCACCTGAAAGTAGCATTGCAAGAATATTTCTGTCTATTTCTGTGGTGATTACTTCAGATAGAATTGTTGTCAATTCTACTTCTGCATCAAGAGCATGATAGGCATTTAGATCTTGTGCTAGTTCAGGAGTCCAGATAGCTTTTAGTTTTCTTGTCTCAGCATTTACAGCAATTGAAGAAACTGATATATTGATTTCTGGAATTGCAGATGTTGATTCAAAATCACCTAAACTATTTGAGCCAGAGTCTACTGACACAACAGTTCTTCCTGGACCAACTATTACTCCTGCAGTTACTGAACCGTCAGACCATGATTTGTCTGGTCCTGGCCAGTTTGCATTAGGTCTCTTTAAGAATACTTGGATTAGAGCTCCTGTTAGTACAGTCATTGTATGATCCATGTCTCCGAAGAAAGATCCACCTGTTAGTGAGTGCAGAGCTCTTAGAGTTCTGAATGTTTTTGTACCATCTTCATTTAGCTCACCAGATGCAGCACCTCTGATTTCCATAAGAGAACCAATATCTGTTGCAGCTGAAGAAGCTAGTGTAAAGTTATAGCCTGAAACAGTTACAGAACCTAACATTTCTGAAGTAGCTGTTACACCAGAGTATGTAGGAGCTGCTGTAGATAGAAGAAACATTCTTTTTGAATAACCAGTTTGCATGTTGTAGAATCCACCGGATGCGTTCTGTTCACCTACGGCATGTAACTGTGCATTATTATTTGGAGGACCATTTTCAAAGTTACCATAGACAGATCCACCACCAGTGAATCCTGCTCTTGTACGATCAAATTTGAAATCAAGATAGAAAATCAAACCTGATGGCAAGCTCATCGGTTGTACAGATACTAGTTCGTTGGCTAATAGCTGTCCGAATACTCTTCTTACTAGTGGGAATGCAATCTTTTGAAAGTTTGCGATATCTCCAACTTGCGAAGCAGATTCGTTCATGGTTCTTCTTAGTTCAATTGCTTGGTTTTCAAGCAATCTTGCCATAATAGGAACTTTGTTGTCAGGTAGCTTTTTTAGCAGTCCTGTTCTTGACCATTTGGCAACGAGTCTTTTTGCTTCCTCGTTCATGTTTCTTTCATGATGGTCTCTAGTCATTTCTAGAATAAGTTTGTCGTTCATTTGTTGCTGTCTCCTGAGTTTATTTTAGTCTCCCTTTATTTAGACTAAAGTTGTTTATGTACTGCTTTTTGAAGTGTTTTACCTATTTCTTCTAAATGCTCGCCTATTTCTAAAATATATTCTGCATCTTCCTCGCTTATTGAGCTAACTTGTTGAAAATACATATCAAAACCTATAATATCTTTATCTATTTCCATCAGTTTTTGAAGTTTATTTTTGGTTGTGACAGAACTTTCATTTTCTAAAAGTTGGTTAGATTTTATTTCTTCTTTAATCAATTTTCTTAGTTGTTTTATAGTCATTGAAATTGAAATTTCCTTATTCAGACTAAAGTTGTTTTTGTTTATTTTAGTAAATTCTTTACTTTGATTTTGAAATTATTACCTTTTGATACTTCTTTTATTAAATCTGTTATTTGCTCTGCTGCATAATTAGATGCAGCTCCTGGAGTATATACATTTTTACCAACATCTCTTGCTAACATTTCGTGAAGAATTAGAGCAACATTTTCTAATGCTATGTCTAAATCATCAAATATTTTTGTGCTTATTTCTTCTTTAATAATTTTTTTCAATTCTGTTTTTGTTATAGTCATTGTATCTCTATTTATTAAAATGGCTTGTATATCTTTTAAGAAAAGATATTGCACCATTCCCTACTTTGTAATTAGTTTTAAATTGTTCAAACATATGGCTTAATACAGAAAACATTAATTCATCTCTTTTATCGCCATCTTGTATTTTTGGAATATTAATTTTTAAAGCTTTTACAAATTCATCAGCTTTTTCATTAATTATATCAGAAACTCCAGCTTCCCAGCTTTCATTGCCAGGTTCTTTACCAAGCTCTTCTTTAATCAATTTTCTTAGTTGTTTTATAGTCATTGAAATCTCTTTTGTTTTAGAATGTTTGAGCAGTAGTTTTTTAAAGTACTGCTCAAGTTTGATTCACTTTATTTAATCCCTGCCAATTCTTCTAGTCTAGAACCTTCAGATTGTCTGTCTTCATTCATTTGAGATCTTGTTGACTGTACATTTCTTGAAACTTTTTTGTCTCTTCTTACTGCTGGTCTTACAGAAGCAATACCTTCTTTCAGTGCACTGTATACTTTCTTCACTTCTAGAATTGTAGAAGCCTCATCAAATCTGTCAATTACTCTTTCTTGTTGTTTTCTGCTCATGGGAGTAGCTTTCAGAAGTTTTGTAGCATATACAAGTCTTGCATTGAATAGGTTGACCTCATCAATTCTTTTCTTTAGAATTGTCAGAGCTCTTTTGTGTTCAGATAAACTTCTTTTCATCTTTCTGCTGTTTCTGTATTCTAGTCTTAGTTTTCTGCGAAGAGATTCTTCAACCTTGTCTTCTTCCTCTTCATCATCCTCATCTTTGGTTTCAGATACTGGATGTGGTCGCGGTTTGTTTCTACCTCTTCTGCATCTTTCTTCTAGCTCTTCTTTGTCGTCATCATCATCTACAACTTCAATGACTTCATCGTCCTCATCTTCATCATCCTTTGCTTCATCCATGTCTTCTTCATCATCATCTACTTCCATCATCTCATCAAGATCATCTTCATCTTCGTCTTTTGCCTCTTCCATATCCTCATCTTCCTCATCGTCAACTTCTAAAGTAAGAGCTTCATCCATGTCGTCTTCATCATCTTCTTCGTCTTTGTCTTCTGTAACTTCTACTTCGTCATCATCTTCATCGTCTACAGAAGCTTCCACTACATGATAAGGACCTGGATCACCGTCACCTTCTTTTGAAAGATGTTCTTGAGCTTCTGCATCTTCAGGATCACCATCTTTTGGATTTTTTCTCTTCTGCTCGCCATCTGCATCATAACCCTTAGGTTGGTCTGCATTAATAGCAAGTTCTTCATTGATAGTTCTTGATAGTTTTGATTGAAGTTGGCTTTTCATAGCTTCGGCTAAAGTTGATTTAGCTGATTCTAGAGCTACTTCTTTCATTTTCTTTGCTGATCTGATTGCATCTTTTACGATATCTGCCATCTGTTAAATCTCCATTTGTTTTTGTTTAAATTGTTATACTTGAAACAGTTACATTTTCATAATATAAATATACATGAATTTTAAGAAAAGACATTTTATAGTTTAAAATTTATTATCTGGATGGTTTATTTTAATATTCAAAAATCCTTCTAATTTATCCATAGATTCTACTGCGGTTTTATAAAATTTGTCTGCTGTAGATCTATCATTTGGACCAAGTTTAGCAACAAAGTCTTCTATCAAATCATAATATTCGTTTTTTACATCTTCTAATCTGTCATAAAGTGTATATTCTTTTAAAACTTTCTTTGATTTGTTCAACTCTTCTTTTATCAGCTCTCTCAGTTCTTTTTTTTGTCATTATTCTATTCTCCATTAATTATTATTGTTGCCACAGTTCCCAAATATTTTACTTTGATCTGAATATCGTCATAGTACCGTAATAATTTATTTCTCATCAATTTTGTCAAATCTTTCATAAAGCTCAAATCTGATTTAGATCTTGTCTTCTGTTTCTGTTCTTTAAAATCTATTATATAATCATCACACAACCACATGCCTTTGTTGAATGCTGGCATATCTGTTTTGAATTTTACAATTTTCTTTTTAGGTGCATTATAAACATGTCTCTTCCAACTCTTTACTTTTTTGAATGCTTCTATAGCTTGTACTAATTTGAATTGAACTAATTTTCTAATTATTCCTCTATGTATTGGCTTGAAGTCATTTCTGTGAAAGTAGAAAGATAGTTCTATATTAGCATCGCTACTACCAAAATATTTAGTACGCACCTCGATGTGAAAAGGAACATTTATGTCCGATAACTGAAAATCTTCTTTGTCACCTTTTCTGTCAAGAAATAAATCTCTTTTTGCTTCTGATAAATTGATCACATTAGTTCTCTGCCATCTGATGTTTTACGTCTTCTTCTTTTTAGTCTTCTTTTCTGAGATTTTGTAAGGTAAAAATCTGATTTACGTATTTCTTGCATGCGCCCCTCAAACTTCATCTGTCTTTTAAATCTTTTCAGCAATCCTTCTGCTGATTCATTGTCATATGCTTTTATGTATAAGCTCATTTAGTTCTTTCTATTGTTTCTTTTTTGGACCATACATCGCATTTGAGATCGCGAATGGATTTGTAGGTTTGGTTTGGCCTGTCTTTTTATCTTTATATGTCTTTGGTATTTGTCCAGTCTGTACTCCTTTTTTGATTCCTTTTATCATTTTTTCTCTGTCAGCTTCTACATCTTCAGATATTTCTGTATCGCATTCTTCTACAGCATGAGTATGATGCATTGCATTTTCCTGAATAAAAGTTTTTATTTCTTCATCTGATATTCCTTGTCTAATTTTTTTATTGAATGCAATTTTTACCATGTTTAGAAGCTCATCTTTATCTAATATCCCATTTTCCATATGTAAAGCTATAAATTGAGATATGGCTGATTCTGCCATTTTTCTGAGATTGGGAGATGTAGCTTCTGCAATAGATATTTTCGATACTTCTTCTTTTATAATTTGTTTTAATTGTTTTATTGTCATTCATATTTCTCTTAATTAAATTTGAACTTGCTTAATGCTTCACATATTTCTAGTATTTTATCATTCGAATATCCCTTGAGAAATCCGTGCAAATCAATCCAATTACCAGGTCCACCCATAGCATTTGGCGTGATTTTAATGTAACTATTTATTCCCAATTTTATAATAACTTCTCCTTTTTCTTTGTATCTGTTTTCATCTACTTTAAATCCCAAAGATGCAAAATGTTCAATAGTATCTGATATTTTTGCTTCGTCTTTATCTTTTTCTAGAGCATTTATACCAGCTTGATCACCAGCTTTATATAGCTCTTTTTCTTTATTTTTAAGATTTTCTTGTCTAGGTCCATTTACAGAAAAATTTACATATTCTTTGAGATTTTTCTTCAATTCTTGTCTTATAGTTTCTCTTAATTGCTTTATTGTCATTCTATTTATCCAAGCTTGCGATCAACACATTAGCTTCTTTTTTAACAGCGTCCATAGCTTTTTCTGCTACTCTTGACATTTTTACAAGATTTGCAACTTTGATCCTAAACTCTTTCAAATTGTCTGGATCCATTTTCTCTATCTTTTCTGCTATAGCACTCTGAGAAGATCCCACATACCAGTATCCGCTTTTGCTAGTGAGAAGATTAGCTATATTATTAAATTGTTTTAACCAAGCTTGCCAAGTATTTGCTACTTTTTTAGCTTCTTCTTTGCTCAATCCTTTTGTTTCTAGTCCTGGATCTTTATAAATAGCTTCTTGTATCATTTTCTTTAATTCTGATCTTGTTATCTGCATTACTTTATTCTCCATAGTTTGTTTGTTTTCTAATTGTATCCATTCAGGTTTCACTCTTATCACATCATTACTACCTTCAAAATTTATAAGAGTAGGATCATTATCTACTAGATAAGCTTGTCCATTTCTACTCATATTTTGCAATTGTTGAGGTGCTTTTGCTGTAATCATAACTTGTCTTTCATTTCTCTTTCGATAATCTTCTCTTCTTCTAAATTGCATTTCTTTAATCTCTTCTGTCTCATATATGTCTAGAAGTCCAGGTTCGTAGTAGACGTACTTTTTCTTCTTTTTCATCATGTTTGTTTGTCAAATAAAATCACAGAATATACTAGTTTTTTATCAAGTAATATTTCTCCTAATCCTTTATTTGTTTCTTTTACTACTAATGTTTTTCTATTCACTTTCAATATTTCACCAAAAGAACCATCCATACCTCCTCGAACTGGTATTCCAAATGTAACTCTAGTTCCAACTTGATAGTCAAAATTTAATTTATCTTGAACAGAATTAAGTTTAGTTTCATCAATTCCATGATCTTTTGGATTATATTCTTTCAAGCTTTTAACTTCTTCTTTAATCAGTAATTTAAGTTCTTTTATTGTCATTTTATATTCCTCATTCTAAATAGCGGCTAAAATCTATATTTTCAGGATCTATTTTTCCAGTAGCTACATCTTCTGCTTTAATTTCTGATACATCTACTACTGGTGTAGACAGTATTCTATTTTCTCTTTCTAATATTTTATTATTTATTCTTTCTGCTGGATCAACTGCATCCATTACGAGATCAGCAAGCATGTCATTGCCAAACAGTTTCTTGGCTACAGCAGCGCCTTTTTGTCTTGCTGCCATTTCATGCTGTCTTCTAGCTACAGCTTCTTTTGCTTCTGAAACATTATTGCTACTTGTTTTTTTTGCAGGAACTCTTTCTGAAGGTTCATCATCTTCAAGTTCATCATTTTCATATAATGATCTGACTTTCTTACTTCTACTGATAACAGATTCATAGACTAAATCTTTGACTGTAGCTTGGACTTCTTCTTTGATAATTTTTTTTATTCTTGGTAACAGAAGTTTTGCTACTTCCAATGCTATATTTTTTGATAATTGTTCTGTACTAACTTTCATGTTTATCCTATATTAGTATATCTTCTAATGTTTTCTTCATATCTTGCAACTTATGAAATATATTTATAGCTTTATTATTGTCATTTTCTGCCATTTCTATCATTTTATCTTTGAATTTAGATTCATTTTCCATAATTATCGAATGCAAATCTTCTATAGCTTTTATATATTGCTTTGCAAAATGATTCATTTCAAGCAGTTGTCTAAGTTTCATTATTTATGCTCTATATATTTGTAAATGCTGAATCTATAGCTGCCAATAATGACTGCTATACTTCTAATTTTACTACATCTTTATCAGTTATTCTAGAAATAGCTCCTTTATATTTATTAATTAGAGAAACTACTGACTTGCTAGTTGCTGCATATAAAGTTTCTAAATCTGTTGGAAAATTATTTTTAAATGTTTCATCTTGCGATTTAGCCAATTCTGTTGCAAAACTTTGCTGAATCTTTGTACCGGTAGTAACTATTTTTTGTGCAGCAATTTTGACAGCAGATGTACCAACTTTCTGTCCAAGTCTTCCAATAGCTTTTAAATAATCCATTGGACCTTCTTGAAGCTGATCTTGCAACTCTTTTCTTACAACCTTTCTTAATTCTTGTTCAGTTATAGTTTTCTTCATCTCTTTTTAGCTCCAATTATTTGCATGTTTTTTGCTTCGTGTTCCATGTCTCTAAGATTCTTGATCAGAATGTTAGAGTTCTCTTTATTTTTCAGCATTAAATTTGTTATAGTTTTATCTATTCTTCTCTTGCTTGAATCAAAAGTAGTTTTATCACATCTCATAATCATTCTAAAAACTTCTTTTATGTCGTTGTTTATAATGTTGTAGTTGTTGATGATTATATCTATAAGCTGATCAGTTGTTTTCATGTTTTTCTATAAAGTTTTTCACTGCATAAATATCATTTACGTCACCATCTTCAATTGCTGAATTCAGTTCATTTGATAGCTCTCTAGACGTTTCTGATTCTCCGAATTTATTAAATATTAAGTCTATTCCCTGTTTCATCAAGTCTTTCTTCTGCTCATCTTCATAGTAGTCATTAGGGTCCGCTTTCCAATTAGATATACCAGTTACTTGCAAGTATCCAGATGTATTCCATGTAGAGAAAGTTGGAGTATCTTCTTTGAGCAAAAGTTTTATGACTTGTCTAAGCAGCATCTTCTTGTTTCTCCAAATCTATATTTATGTATTTCTTAGAAATTGCAATCACTTTCTTCAAGTCTCTAAAACTCTCTACTCCATCAAAAACCATGTTGCCTCTGTCTACAGGCTTCTTCTCATTCTTAAATTTAATTAGTGCCCATGCATATACATGTTTATATTTTGCTACTTGAAATTCATATCTGATCATAGAATCTTCTGAATACCATTTCCATAACATGATACCAGGATGCTGTTCAGTGTTTAAGTTAGTCATTTTACTGCCAGCAGCATGTAGAAGTCTGTATTCTTCTTTTGTGAACATGAGCTGATGGCCAAATTTAGCATCTATAACTTTGAAGTAGAGAATTTGTCCAGATAATATAGCTGAAGATAGTTTTAATTCATTGACAAAATACAGGATTTTTAGTTTCATTTCTTTTTTGGCTCCATAATTTCGTACACTGCTACATTTCCTGATTTTAATATTTCTGCATCTAGTGGCATTGTTTCTTTTTCTGTGGGATCATTTAAGTCCCAGTATTGAAGCATGGGTTGACCTTTGACATTCACAAACCCTAGAGCTCTGATTTCATAGTAGTAGCCGCCTTTCTTGGGATTTTGTACAATTAAATAGTTGAGATCTTTGGCAATGTGATAGACAGAGTGGATACGTTTGAGACGAGATTTGTTGATATGGATGTCGTAGGATGAGATCCACGAAGAAGCGTCGTCATAAGCAATTTCAGATAAATTTGTAGGTAAAAGAGATTTTAAAGTAGTCATCATTAATTTTATATTATTCTCCAAGAAAAATCAACTTCATCTTGCCAGATACGGACAATTCTGTAGCCCAAATCTTTGGCAATATCATTTTTATGTTCATCACATTTAATTCTCATTTCTGCATTAGGAGGGTGTTTTCTTCCAGGTTTACAATGCCAATAGACCCCATCAACTTCCACCAATATGTTAAAATCTGGCAAATAGAAATCATAATATCTGTTCTCTTCGGGGTAGACTGATCTTAAATTGCTTCTGATATCTTATATTGCTGTCAATGAAATGTTGCTCTACTTGTTTTTCGCATGTAGTTTCTTTGAATATTTTAACATTTTTGCCAAACATTGGATTGCCAGAACCTTTTCGAGCTTCAGACATTCTAGCTATTCTTTCATCTGTTTCTTTTGTCAATCCATTATTCCACGATTTAGTTTTTCCAGATGCTAAATTTTCTTTTCTGGTTTTTATTGATTTATCTATAGAATTTTTTAATTTGGGACTAGTTTCGACAGTCAATCCAGTTTGCCAAGGTTTATTACCTTTTGGAAATCTATAATTTATTCCATTTTCATTATTGTATTTTAAAGAACATGGATGACCACAAAATTTATGACATTTATTGTTTTTGATATTTGCAACATTCTCAAACCAATTATTACAATTTAAACATTTAGTGTAGCATTCAAACCATCTTTTAGCTTTACTAGGTTTTCCTCTTAAAGTATAAGATGTTGAGCAACTAGAAGAGCAACACTTACTATAATTTCCGTTAATATGTATAGTATTATCAAACCATTTATTACAATTCAAGCATTTTGTAGAGCAGTAAAAACTTTTATTTTTTGTGGGATAATATGGAAACATTTCTTTATATTGTTCATTTGTTATCTGGTGTTTATCTCTTAAATGACTATTAGTTAGCGATTTAAATTCTTTTCTACATATAGCACATTCTATCATTTTATTTCTCCTGTTAGATTTTTAAGGGAGTCAGATTAAACAGGTAATCTGATTAAGAGGTAATTAGTCTCAGCTCCCTTGTTTATTTATTTTAAGTTCAGTATTTCATTTAGAATTTCGTCTAGTAAGATTAGACGATTTGATTCTGTAAGTATTCTATAATCTTTTGATTCTCTTAAATTCATAAATGCTCCAGATGTTGATGGATTTCCTACTGCATCAAATGCTATTAAGCTTAAAGATTCATCAACAACATCAATACCATTAGAATTTCTTTTTGTTTCTCCAAGACATCTACTAGATATTCCCAATTTTATGTTTCTTTCTACTAATTTAGCCAATATATTTCCTTTGGGAGTATCTAATACTTCTAATTCTCCATATAAATTGTCGCCTTCCCAGAATGTCTTTGTAAATAAATGCGAAACATTCTGCAATTCTACACAAGAACTAGAGGGATGATCAAGTTCTCCTAAAGCTCGTCTGTCCTTGATCAACTCCTGATATTTCTTATCCTCCCGTTCCAAGATGCTGCGAGGATATAGACGCCCATTAGCATTTACTTTATTGGCTATTTGAATAATCCCTTCCATCTTTAAAATCCCATCAGAACTAGTTGAAGGGTGTATGTCGCCATGTTCAAATAACATGAACTCTCTCAATAGCTTTCTACTATCTGCTGTATTTTTTTTATCTTCCATATATTATTCTCCTTTTTCTTAATGTAATGTCTTTGCAACATTTTCAAATTCCTCTATTGCCAGTGCTAACTGATTATTTGCTTCACTCATATGACCAGTAGCTTTTAAAGTAGCATCTTTTCCTTTTTCTGTTGCTTGCCACATGAGAAATTTGATTTCTTTTAAATGCTTGTTCAGTTCTCTGATATAGTGATTGCAGTCATCTTTTGTAAATGGTATAGGATTGCTGAACATTATAGCTTCTTTGATAAGCTTTCTAAGTTCCGATTTAGTTATTTTCATTGTATTATATCTCATTTCACCACATGTATATTATAGCTTGTCTTTTCATTTACATCTATGACTAAATCATACATCTTACTTTTATCATTTGCATCGGTAAGATGAGCAGTAATTATTATTTGCTGAGGACCTTGATAGTTAAGTGTGAAATCTCCATTTGTTACCATTTTGCCAAGATCTTCTACTTTTATAGATTTCCATGTATGCTGAGACTTTTCTTTTGCTTTGCTTTTATCTGCTTGTTTGAGCTCAGCTTCTACAAGCTGTCGTATTTGTTTTCTAGTTATTGTCATCTTATTCTCGCCATTACATTTTGCAAATGTTTCAAATCTTGATTTATTAAATCTATATTTACAAAATTAAATTTAGTTCTATGTTTTATTTTCAGCAATTCATGCTCAGCATTCATCAAATCATTATGAGCTGTTTCTAATATTTTCTCATCTGCAAAATTATCTTCTTCATTTAATATATTCTTCAATGTCATATCTTTGTTCTCCAAATAATTCCAACCTCTTGGCTCTGATTTACTTCTTCCTACAGCATTCTGTGCAGCTTTTTGTTTGCTTCTTCGAACTACATTTGGGTCTTTTCTGACATCATATATTCCAAGAGGCAGAGCAAAACCAGCAACATTGCCAGTTACAGAAGTTTCTTTTTTGAGTTTTTTCTTCTTGCGTTTCTTTTTATCAGGTGTTTTCATTATTTTGGCAGCACATCTTTACCATAAGCATTCGATCCATCTTTTTTGGCATTATATGTGTCTGCTCCACCAAGCAATGGATTTCGATTTGCATTCTGTCCAGGTGACAGAGTTGTAATCCCCTCTAAAATTAAGCCTGATGATCTAAATCTATTATACAGAGCTATATGCTCTCCTTGATCATTTTTGTCTCCAAGATATAGATCTTTGTCATAAGCTACTTCTGGAGTCCATACATCTATAAGTTGTGTTAGAGCCATTTTGTCGTCTAATTTTTCTGTTTTGCTTGGTGTCTTGTCTGTTACTTTGTGAAATGGTTTATTTACAGTTATATCATTGAGCACATTTATTCCGTCTGCTACACCATTGGCATCAGAATTTCTGTCTGCAAATACTTTTCCTTGCTGATCTATGATTGCTGGCATTTTTATACTCCTATTTTAATTCGCCAATAATTTCGTCTATCAAATCTATAACTTCATTCATTTTTTCTTCTATAGAGCCTGCTAATTTGGTAATTTTTCTTTTATCAATGTGTTCTACATTGTTCAATACATTGTCTAGAGCTTGTTCTAAATCTGCAGGACCAAAAGAATCTTCAAATTGCTGTTTGAGTTTTTGTATTTTATCTTTTGCTTCAGAAATATGTTTAGTATTAGCTCTTCTATCATCCATAGACAGAGCTGGTTTCATAGCTTCTTGTATCATCTGTTTAAGTTGTGTTCTAGTTATTTTCATTCTATTGTTCTCTAAAATAATTTTAAGTTTTCTTTAAGCTCAATAGCTTTCATAACAACATAGATGTTATCTTCAGTCAATTCTTCTTTCAAGACATTTTTCAGCTTCTGTTCAGTCATTTCTAGTTTGTCATAGACTGTATCATCTTCTACAAATTCTTTCTTTGATTCGATCTCAACAAGAATCTTTTCTACTTTCTTTTCTAGCCATCTCTTATATAACTTGTCTGAAGCTGTAGTCAAGTATTTTTCCAAACACTCATTCTGCTCTTTCAGTAAAGTATTTGAATACTGTTTGCTAAATTCATCATAAGCAAGTACTAAAGCTAAATTATTAGTAGATAACTTTTCTTCATTGTGTTCCATACTATTTAAGTATTCTGCATCTTTCAGAACTTTGACATTTTCTCTGTTTTCTAGTAAATGCTTGACAATAGTTCTTTCACAATTTAGCTTGTCAATCTGTGTCAATGATACTTTCTTCAGCTTTTCATCTACTAGAGTCTTAAAGCTTGCAAATAATAGATAATTGTCTACTTTCTCTTTGATAAGTTTCTTATGATCAGTTACTCTGTCAATTCTATTGATCATTCTATCTATTTCTGTATTCACTTTTGAATAATCTATTTTAGCAGCTTCATCTATCAAGCTGTTGGCATAATTCATTGCTTGATTCTCACCAGCAGCATTACCATATAATACTTGAGAATATAGTTTCCAAGTTTTAGAAATCTCAGTATTATTTAAATAATGTTCTTTTATAACTCGAAGCAATCTTGAGCTGATATCATTATTGCTGCTGTTGTTCAAATTATGAGTTATAGTACTATTCAAAGTTTCAAATAGGACTCCAACATTTCTTAGTTTGTTATGTTTTACCATGTCTTTTTCTCTTTTGTTAGTTATAATTTAATTTCTGTTGATGCTGCTAAAATTTGTTTCACTGCCATTGGACCATCAGTACCCTCATATTCATCTACAGACTTACTACCATCAGCATTCTCAGCATTTGCAAAGTCTTTCAAACCCTCAATAATATTTTTAGTGAATCTATCATGTTGCATTACATCAGTGATATAGCGGTCAAATACATCAGTCTTCTTTCTATTCTTAATTATATCTCTTGCTTTTGCTCTTTTTCTAGATATTATTTCTGAGTTAGAAGTTTTTGCTTTTGACAATCCTACATTAGATTCTTTCTTTTTGCCTACAGATCTAACACCTGGAGTTCCTTTTGTACCAGCAGGATCAGCAACTTTCATTGGATTCTTGTCTGTATCTGTGAATGTTTCTCCGTCCTTCTTTTTAGGCTTGCCTCTAGTAGATTCTTTGTCAGAATCTTCATCTTCAGTAGGTTTTTCTTTATTTTCATCTGAAAAATCTGGCATGTCTGAATCTGCAGATTCTCCATCTTTCCCTTCAGCACCAGAATCATCAGCAGGTTCTTCTGTCTGCTCTTCTTCTTCTAGTTTGCCATTCTGTTCAATCTGTCCAAGCTCCCATTTCTTCTTAGCGTCAAGTCTTAACTGCTCATTGATCTCTTCGATTTCATCATCTGTTAGACCAAGTACATGTTTCTGTGTATAAGGTTCGGAAACAAGATGAGAATCACCCATTCTAGTAGATATATCAAATCTCTTCTCTACTAGTTCAAGATGCATAAGATCCATCACAGTAGAGGGGTTGGTCAGTTTAAGCTCGAAGTTATAAATATCATCTTCATCAAAACCTTTTAAAAATAGATGGATTAGACCAATTTTAGATAGTTCAGATATAACAGCTTTTTGTACACGCTGAATTGTGCGAGCGAATCTAATGTCTTCTTGAGAATTTGCGATAAAAATTCCAGCATCTATAGCAAAATTATGGAATTCATTATCAACAGTTATACATCCAACATCTACAGTATAGGGCAATAACTTTACTATTTTAATTTTCCAACTAGATAATTCATATGTTTCAAAATTTATTGGATTAAAATCTATAAATCCTTTTACTGGTTCTGATAAATCATAATCTTCTAATTTTATTTTTTTACCTTCAAAAGTAACTAACTCGTGATTTTTAGTACAATCTAAATATTTACCATTTTCGAAGTGAACTCTATATATAGTAGCATTTCTTTGAGTAATACCTGCCCATTTTATTAGGGATGAAATAATTCTATTTTTATTAGAATCATAAGATATAATTGTATCTTTTAATTCATTTTTATTGAATAAGTCAATAATTTCTTTTAGGGTTTTAGTTTTACTATGAGCTAAAACAATTTTAGTATTTAAATCTATACATAGAGTCTGCTTGCCACCTAAAGATTCCATATTTTGAAGATAAGCTTTAGGTACTCCGAGCGAAGTAAAGAGCTGGTTCTGGATAAACTCGACATCCGCAATCGCGTCTTGATTTGTCCCTCCTGGAAGTTGTTCTATAGAAGAACCTCTATCTCCACGAATTGGGATGTAGAAATTTTCTAGAATGGAATTCTTAATTATTATTCCGCTTTCATTTCCAGTAATATGTTCATAACAATCTCTACTACCTATAGTTGCAAAATTTCCATATTTTTCTACTGTTATACAACCTACATCTTGTTTTTCTTCTAATAATTCAATTCTGGTTACTTTGTGATTTAATATTCTATTACCTCTTATAGTATCTATATTACAATCAGTTTTTATTTTAAGAAACTCCGGATATTTATGAGATAGAGTTTTTATTAATAATTTTATAGTTGTATTATTCAAATCAAATTTTCTTTCAATTTGTCGAAAAGTTATAATATCTTTTTTACTACAATAATTAACTATTTTATTTATATCTATTTTATTTTTTAAGAGCCAAATAGATTTGTATTCTGTAAATCCAGAATATCCTAAAGTTTTAAATAGACTACTAAATCTTCCTCTACCCAATTTATCTTTAAAACCATTATTGAATGTAATATTTTTATCTATTAAATAATTTGTAAAATCTTTGTTTTCATTTATCTGTTTCATAGCTTCATGAGCTTTTATATTAACAGTAGAATTATCTAATATAGTATCAATAAATTTTATAAATATATTTTCATCTATAACTAATGACAGCAATTCACTTACATTTTTATAGTGTTTATTTTTTTTATCTTTGTCATTCCAGTGATTAGTAAAATGATATAATTTTCCTTCTTTCCAACTTTTTGTCATTCTATTTTTAGAATTTTCTCTACCAATCTCTGATTTATTATATTCTAAAATTGCATCACCATGAAGTTTTTGATGATCGTGCCAACTCATTACTTGCAGATTGTCTGGATTATTGTTTCTTTTATTATTTTTGTCTTTTAGAAAATTTTTGTGATGAACAACTGCTCTTCTATTTTTTTCTACTTTGCAATAGTCATCTTGAAATAGTTTACCAGCAACAATTTTATGTGTATAATCAAATGCATTTGTATTTGGGTCATAAATCATTTCATATCCATTTGTAGATAAATTTTTATATAATGGCATCAAACTATCATTCTCTTTTAAGTGTTGAGCTTCAATATATTCTCCGATTCTTAATAAAAACTTATGATCTAAAGTTGTATCTATGTAAGTATTATTGTCTAAATGAATACGTATTATTTGCTCATTTTTTCTTGTCATTTTAGCATTTATTACTCTTCCTGGAACTATAGCATTATTGTTTTCTCTATCTATCGAATAAACCCATTGATTTTTTTTGCCATTATTTCTTTCATTTATTATTTCTTCTAAAGTAAGAGTTCTTCCATCTAATAATTGAACTAAGTTGTTTGCCAGTATACAAGTTGGATTGTATCTCATATCTAACCCTCCAGTACTTTCTGTCACTAGCGGTGTCCTTAACATTTTGTCTCTTACATTGTTCATGTAAGAATCCACATCTTTTGGAGGAATATTTCCAACATCAACTTTAAACACTAATCTTTCTGGAGCTCTCGATATCCTATAAATTAACATTGCATCAATTGCAAGTATTAGCTGCTTCCAAGCTCTTCTACCAGAATCAAGAATTGATCTACCATAGGGCAAAAACCTGTCATCTCCAAGAAGTCTAAAATGAGCAATTTGATAAGGCTCGAATGCTTGGTTTGACTGAGTCATCCATCTAAATCTAACAGATGCAGGATCACCATCGTAGCCTTCTTCTCTCGACATTTCCAACAATGGTAAAGGAATGGCTCCTAAAACTCCATATTTATTTTCTATATCTAATAATGTAAAAACGTCTCCATATTTTACGAGGTTCCTGACCCACAACCATAAGTTAAAATCTATATCTAGTATGTCAAAGTATAATTCTTCTAAAGTCTTAACTATAGTTTCTTCTTCCGATCTAATATCTAGTATTTTACCTTCATAATTATATGTGGTCGAATCATCCGCATAAATATTACAAGCCGTACTAATCTCTGGACTCTGATCCATCTGTTCATAGTCTCTTACTCTTTCAGTTCTTTCAGCTCCACCAGCCAATGCTTGCAAATACAGAGAACTAGCCGATTTTTGGAAACTGTCATACGGGCGTCTTCCACCCGCACGATTTGCAGGAGAGTCAGTTGGAATTTTTTCTGAAGCTCTCCTCCCGCGAAGTATGCGCTTGAGCAAGCTGATCTTATCGGCCATAATATTCTATTACCTCTGTTACAACTATTCTATTTCTATCTATCATCTATATTCTTTCTTTATAATTATCTAAGTTTTAATACTACTTCTATGACTAAATATATCAATACTGGTATCAGTCCGCCCATCAAACCCCAGATACCAGATTTAACTTTCAGTATTGCTACTTCTAATCTCAATTCATTTATTCTTTTTTCAGCAGATTCTAACCAATCAGATAATCTCTCTAATTCAGATAACACCAACTTTTGATATTCACTCCATCCATTTATTGTAGTTTCTTTATTGCTATTGTTATGATTCATTCAGTTTTATCTCTATATTTCTATGTTAACTTTGAAAAATTCCCCGTGCAAAACTTTTCAATTCACCATTTCAATATGCGTATTTGCTGTTTCTTGAGACAGTTTTTCAAATTGCTGTCTTAAAATGCGTATATTGCTTTCTCGTATAAACTTTTTTTCAGTATGCGATTTAACTATATTTCTGATAAAATTTTCAATACTTTTCATCAACATGTTCCCTCTTCAAATTGTTTTCAAATTCTTCAAACATTTTTTTAAGTAATTCTATATGACATTTTTTTGTCTCTATTACTCTATTACAATCTACACAAAAATTTTTACAAATGTATTTTCTAATATATGTTTCTAAAATTTTCAATCATTATTCTCTGCTTAATTGCTTTTACAAAAGCCATCTAAATTCATTTATTGTATCTATTGCGCTTTTATGTTGCAATGGAACTTTTCTTATTACACCAGTATTTGCATCTTTTATTTCATGTTCTGTGCTCATTACAGAAGCGAAAGATTTAGATTCTTGTCTAAAACTATTTACTAGAGTATGTTGCATTTCTATTGAATTATTGAATTTGACTCCAGCATTTCTAGCATACATTCCAATTCCCAGCGACATGACTAAATCGTCATGAGCATCTTCAGATGCCTGTGGTTTGCCATATAGCATGATAAATGTTTTTAGTTCTTCTAATACTCTGTTAGAGTGCAATATAATTTCTTTATTTCTTATATCTTCTTGCATTTTTGCGATCATTACTGGTCTAGTCTTGCCACTTGTAGTGAAACCAGCAACAGCATTTTTAGAATATATGTCAATAAATTCTTCATCAGTATTCATGTTGACTACAGATAAAGAATCTCTTCTTTTAGAATAGTATACATTAGGATATTCAGCTTGTATAATATCTTCTAATACTCCAAGACCGTAGCTATTATTTTCTACTACTAATGTTGCTTCATTATATTCTCTACCTACTTCTATTAACATTTGAGCAAATAGTTCTGGTACAATTTTGCCTTTATATTCTGCTACTTGTTCATATTCTTCTAATTCTATTACGTGAAAAGCTGAAAAATCTGAAGAATCTCCTTTAGCAACGTCTGCAGATATTGTATATTGTTTGCCAAACTCTGGATCTTTCCAAACCCATAGATGGTTGTCTATTCCTTTTTTGTATAGTGGGTCTCTGATATATAGTTGGCCTTCACAGAAAGGGTCAAATGATTCTTTGTACCATATTAATGATTTTGGATCAAAAACAGAATTGCCAGACATCAAGAAATCTGCATCTTGCTCTTGTGCGAAGGCTTGCTCACCGATCTTCGCCTTCATTTCATCAGCCCAAGCTTGATTTCTATCTGGATGATTTTTCCAAGATAATCTTATTGGATTGAAAAATTGCAATTTATTTCCTATTTGAGTTTGTATTCCAGATTCTGCTTCTATATATTGATTATAAAACCAACCATTAGCTCCATTTGGAGTAGACAATATAATACAATCTCCACCAGTAGATAATGTTGGTTGAGCAGATGTCCAAATGGTACGAAAATTTTTTACAAATGCGCACTCGTCTACTACTAAAAGACTCAAAGCTTCAGATCTTGCTGCGTCTTTTGTGGTAGAAGAAGCTTGAGCTTTTGATCCATTAGCTAATGCAACAGATTGTACATTTTTTGTTTTTTGTTCTGGCTTTAACCATTCTGGTAGTTCTTCTAAAAATACCTTTATCTTTGATACAAGATTTGTTGCAACAGATGATTTAGTTGCTACTATATATACTTCTTTGTTAGCAAAAAAGGTTATTAACCAAGCAATATATCCTGCCACTAAAGTAGATATTCCTAATTGTCTACCTTTAAGTATTATATTATATGAATGCTCAACAAATGCATTGATACATTCTTTCTGAAAATCCCAGAGAGCAAAGTCAATTAATCCTTTTGTGGGATGGCGCACTTTTCCATAATTTTCAAGAAAATAGATGGGATTTTCTCGACATTTTATGTATTCTTCTAATTCTGAATTGTTCATAGAATATTCACTTCTTACATAATATAAATATAATTTGCAAAACAAAAAAGTACAATATCAGAAAACACAAAAAGAGCCCCATAAATTAATATGGAGCTCTTTGATATTCTATTATAATCTATTTTCTATCTACTTCTTCACAAAGTGTCTCTGTGCAATTTCTTTTACGATATTTCGATCATCTGTATCAAGCCGTGCATATACCACATTTTCCAGTGCTGTCTTCAATCCCCATTCATTGATCTTTTTTACAAACATCTTGAGTCTGCGAGTAGAGATTGTGCTAATGATATTTTCTGAAGCATTTGACTTGCGGACATCTAAAATGAATTCCATGATCCTCAGAGGTGTCACATCTGAAGGTTCATTCAGAATTGCTGTCACAATGTCAATTTCTTTATTTGTATATGACATTTCGAAGAAAGCATTGAACCTGTCAAGAAATGCTTCATTCAACTGAACTGTGCCTGCAAATTTCTGCTGATTCTCACCAAGTCCAAGAGTATTTGCAGTAGCAAGTACAGCAAAACCATTAGTGGGAGTCAAGACTTCTCCACCATTATCCATCAGTACGAGCTTTGCATTGTCGTCATCGAGTATAGAATGCAGAGCTGTCAGATAATGTGGGGGAGCAGAATCAATCTCATTTACAATGATTGGAGCACCCAGCTTTATAGCCTGAGGAAAAATTCCATAAGCAAACTTTGTAATGTTTCTTCCATTCTCATCTACTGTAGCTTCTTTTGTTCCAAGAAATGTTGCCTCATCTACTCCTTGAGAAAAATCAATGTCAAAAGGATAGACTCCATCAACACAGAACTGAGGATACATTTCCTTGACAAGCATTCTCAGAGCTGTAGTTTTACCACAGCCTGCAGGGCCATAGATATAAACGTGTTCACCATTCTCTACGCATTGCTTGATGTTATTGTAAAACTTTGGAAAATAAAATTTGTTAGCATTCTCTTTCTTTATAGCTGTTTTTTCAAGGACAGAAATCAGATCTTCTTTAACCTGTTCAGGAGCAATCTCTACACCTTCAGAATTAGTAGGGACAGTAGCAATGATTTTGTCAAAGTCACCAGCATTTATTTTATGGAAATTGCTGGGTATTGTCAGATGAACTGAATCTGTAAATTTTGCAAGTGGCTGAATCATGAAACCTTTGTACAATCTAGACCTGCTTATAGCTAGACTGTTATGGTTTTTGAGATTTTTACCAACTTTTGGACTAAAAACATTCCTGTACTTGAACCTATTATTGAGTGAATACTCGCAAATGAAGAATTCTCCATTTGCTTCTGGTATAGCTAAATTCAGCTTGCTATAGACATCAGAGATTTGAATTGCCAGTTCTCTAGCAGCATATTTGTCGAATCTAGACATTTGAAGAATCTCCTTTGTTTGTAGTAACCATCATTTTGTAATGGTTAAATATAAACAATCTATGTTAGAAAGTAAAACGTTTTATGATAAAGATGCAATTAATTTATTCTTGAGATTCTTCAAAAATGATTCTTCAAGATTTTCTACATCTTTTGCATATATAGAATTTTCTTTTCCATAATATTTTTCAATTTTTGTTGACCCACCAAATCCGAATGCAAATAGTTCAATATCAGTTTCATTCATGATTTTATTTACTACATGCTTCAGATAATCATGTAACATAATTTTGCTATACTTTTCATTTATAACACCTTGTGGAGTTCCATCTGACAGTACAAATAGAATTTTTTTGTCTATAGGACTAGAATTCTTCAACAAATGTTTTGCTGCATATTCAACAGATTCTCCATCATTATTTTCTGTGCTGCTTGGCAAGCCAGGTATTTGAAATTCATAATCTGCATGATGAGCAAGTGCTTGAGACATGACATTGGAAATTGCAGAATCAGAATATTTGTCTTTGAAATCATGCATTATTTCATAAAACTTGGGATAACAAGAAACATAATTCTTTGATTTGTGACAATGTTTGAATATCCAATCTCTATCTGGATTATCACTCGAAAATCCAATAACAGAAAATTCAATGCCGAGCATAGACAAAGACTTGGAAATTATTTTAGCAAGATACAGAGCATTATAGAACCTGCTTTTACCATTTGTTTCTCGAGCAACCATTGAACCTGACATATCTACAAGAATAACAACTTTTGCATGTATTTTTTCTGTATTCACAACTTTATAGAATGGTGCATCTGTCAAATTGCAAGAAAACAACCCTAACTTGTTTTTAGCAATTCTCTTACCTTTTTTGAAACCAGAAAATTTGAATTTGCTAGTCTTTGACCTCAGAATTGTAGCCATGATCTTTGTCATAGTACTTAGTTTAGAATTATTAGACTTGAATTGATTAGATACAGCATCATTCTTCTTGTACTTGTAGATATAGTCTCCGTCTGTATAGTTAGTAAATTTAGATATCTTCATTGAAGACTTTGAAATTGTCTTTATATCTTCTGATAATATAGTTTCTATAAGTTCTTTCTCTATATCTTTAGCTATAGCTTCAAGTTTTGTATTAATAAGACTAGTTTTAGACTCATCAGAATCAGTTCCGGGAACTGGTTTCATAGAAATTCTTGTGACATACTTCTGTTCCTGCTCTTCCATTTTAATCTTGTCTTTGATAAATTCATAAATTTCTTTTGAGACATTGTAGACGTCTTGCAAATTTTTGGCCTTTGAAGCCTTGTCAAAATATGGCGAAAGCTCTGAATAGGCTTTCTCTACATCTTCTGGCAAGTCAAATTTAAAATGTGTTCTGTACATGTATGAAGAAATAGCATTTGCATATTCTGCGCCATCAGTTTTAGTTTCTTTTTCAAGCTTGTGTAAATATTCATTTAAATACTCTTCTCTGAGTGAATAAATATTCAGAGTTTCTCCAGGCTTATCTTGAATTGCATCAATTCTTGCATCTTCCAAACAATTACAGATCTGCTTCAACAGCATATTTTTTTTGAACTCTGGAATATAGTCGTTCCATCCGAATGTATACCTCTTGTGTCGAACCTCATGATCAACAAAACCTCGAACCTTTTTGATATCTTTGTCTGAAATCTCTAGATCATTGATCTGCGGCAAGTGAATGATGTCTTTTTCATCAATATATGCTCCATCTTCTGAATCCCAGTAGACTTCTGTATTATCAAGGTTTGCAATTGCTTCTGTTCTTGATTTCCACATTTTGAAGTTCCTTTCATTATTTTGTAATGGTTAAATATAAACAATTTAGCCATAAAAGTAAACAAAAAAGAGCAAACCACTAAAAAATAGTTTGCTCATTAAAATAGTATGCAACAAATATTAAATTTTTACAGGCCAGCGTGCTCTAAATCCTCTTTTTGATATCAAAACATTAGTTATTCTATCAACTAAAAATTTCTTTATGCTCTGCTTTTTGCCAGGAGTTATGTCATAAGCATACAGATAAACTCCATATTCTCCAATTTTCATTTCGTAGGGTTCAGTTATGCGTAAGCTTGCTGCACCGGACAGCTTTGTATAATTGATATTGATTATCTTCACTTTACTCAAAGCTTGTCTTATATGAGCTACTATAGCATCAGACTTCATAGTTCCCGGAGTTCTTTCAAACCAGTCTGTAGCTTCTGCAAGATGCTGCTTGTCTATACTGTTCATTTATTGGAACTCCATTTTATCTAATTTTTGTTTGATACATAAAATAAAGCTATATTTTTGATAAATTCTGCTGCTTTAATAGCATAATAATTGTCAGTTTCAACAATAACTTCATGACGATTATTATGTTTTAAAATATCTTTTAAATTACTATAACCATCAAAATGCAACTCTAATGCTTCTTTAATTTCATTATATATCACATAAATATTAAAATTTAAAATAGTAGCGGGCTTTTTATATTCTTCCTCATGTTTTTCTATATATTCAATAATATCTTTTATCGTTTTTTCTTCAAATTTTTTATCTTGTTTGCATTTATCTATTAATTTTTGAAATATTCTATTGTGCAGCGTATAAAAATCATCAGTATGTTTTGATTGAAAGTATTTTGATCCATCAATTGGGAATACAATATATGGATCACCATATCCAAAACTAACTGTTGCAGATGTATTTATTATACTTGTGTAGCAGAATATACTTTTTTGTCTTGATGGCAAATGTGAATAATGATTAATTCTATAATATTCTATAAACTCATCTATTCTACTATCAGTATCTATCAACTTTCTTTTACCATTTTTATGTATTTTATAAGCATTTGAATTTATTCCAGCTGACCTTCTCAATCCTCTAATCAGACATCTATCTATTTCATTAAATGCGTTATAAGCTTCTGAACAATATGTTTTAACATGAGTGGCAAATTTAGATATCGATATCATTTCATATGTAATGTTTTCTTTTAGTAGCGAAGATAATTTCATATTAATCGTCTAATAAACTATACTGCGAGAACAACTGAATCAAATCTTTCTCAGTATGTATATTCAGCAGGTCTCCAATAAAAAATTTGACTGAATTAAAGTTCCAGCCCTTTCCAATCAATCTTCCAGTGATCAGTCCTTTATACTTACTAACAGCTGTAATGTTATCTTTTTGCATTGAGTTCACATATCTTATACATAGTCTCTCAATATCAGACATTGAATCTTGAATTTCTATTGTTTCGGCTACTGTTCTTAATTTCAAGTGTTTTCTCTATTTAAATCTATCATTAATTCTTCTTTTCTGATAATTTTTGTATCTTCTGAGAATACTAAAATTTCTTTCTGCTCTTCGTAAGCTATTTCTTCTTTGTGTATAGAATATTGATTTTGACCATACTGATAATATTTCCTCAAACAGCCAATCACTTCAACAAATAGCTCTATTAATTCAGAATATGTTCTATTTTCTTTATGATTTTTTACTATATTTTCTAAAAAATCAGTTTTAGCTAATTGTTTCAAAATATTGTGCACAACTACTATATTTCCATTCATTTTAGCTAAATTTTTACAGATAATGAAACCATAGCTCTTATTGAAAGTTTTATTCAGCTGTTCAGGTTTTAATATGCTAAAAGAAACAGGCTGAAAGTTTAGATTATGAAAACCTATAGTATGTATATCTTCAATAAATTTAGCATATTCTTTTTCTATTAGATCGAACCATCTGTAAACAATCAAATTTTTAGGAAGTTTTATACTAAATTTAGAGCTTGCAACAAGACTTTCATGTCTGAGTATATTTGATAAAGCTCGTCTTCTTTCTTCGCTGAAAGAATAGACATATTCCAATATTATGTATAGAGCATTTATATCATTGCTGTATAATATATCTTTCAGTTTCAAAATTTATCTCTATTTAAACATTCCATTACATATTCAAAAGCTTTTTCTAGTTCTTTAGCAGCAACTTCAGGTTTAGCATTTATCTTTTTAGCTAATTTGAAACAAGGGTATGAAAAATCCCCAAATTTATTCCTTAATTTAGGATCATTTTCTTTTATATCATTCAAAACACTATTAAAATCTTCTTCTATAATATAACTAATTATAGTTGTTCTATAAATATAATGGAGCTGATAAAAATTGCATCTATTATTGGTGGACCTGGAGAATATCGAAATTCTCGTGTAGTCTATGCTACATAAAAATTGTATTGTACATGCTTTTGCAAATTCTAATTTTTCATTCTGTTATAAAGAATTAGCAAAGTTTATAACAGAATTATTCTTTCTATTTATTAAAAGAAGTGTTCTTATCAGATATGAATGATGCTATTCTATTTCCTATCTGCAAAATTTAGATAGCATAGCTGTTTAGCTCTTAAGCAGCTAGTTTGTATTGATTTTTGTCAATTACTATTTTGCTGTAAGTTTAAAGAGTTTATAGCAAACTCTGCATGCAATTCTTACTTTACATACCTATCGATTCCAATTTCAGGCCCAAAATCTTTCCTACTACATGCTTTTTGTAGAATTCTACATTTCAACAATATTTTGAATCCCTACAAAGTATAATATTATTGAATTAGATTGATTTCATTTGCATCTATCTAACCAATCAATGCAAATTATCTCATTTAAATGATATCTCAGTAAAATCTATGAGATAAGACTTTATAGAGACAAGCAGTTTAATCTCCTAAGCTGCTAGTTTGTAGCTTTGATTGTCATTTAAGACTTTAATCAGCTTTTAACGAAGCCTCTGATTAACTTCGGCATGCAATCATACTAATTATTATCCAGTCGATTATAATCGCCCCCGTTATTTTTGATTTGTGTTGATATTTACTTCTGATAGCTTCAAGTTTGTTCTCTAAATAAGTACAGTATTTCCATTTGAGTTCAGAAATGTTGTAGTCTTTTCTGGTCCTTTTGATTCTAATCTTACAGGATTACTCCACAATATAAATATACTGTTGAGAACCTCTTTAGTATCAGCTATATCTAAAGTAATATCTTTATCTGTATTATGTTTTAGCAACAGAGTTCCATTTCTACCATAGTTCATATCTACTACTTCTAGATTCGGCCTACCATGATTTGTTAACATGAATAATAGTTTTTGTTTCACATCTTTGAATTCTTTTGAAGATATTTGATATGTTATACCTTTTGGATCACCTTCTGCAGGTTCAGCTTTTGATTTATCTATTGTAAAAAGTTTCAGCTGAACACAAAGTTCTCTTGTAAAAAATTCATCTATGAACTCAACATCATTATAATATTTTCTAACTTCAAATATCTTTTCATGTCCAATATTCAGCTTCTTGTCCCAGTTCTTTTTTGTCTTGTAATCATCACATTCTTCCCATTCTCTGCCGAACTGTCCTTTATTCCATCTTTCTTCAATATCATTCCATATTTCTAGACCTAGTTTGTATGGATTCAAAGATCTAGATGATCCCATGGTGGCAGCATGATGCTCAGCATAATCTATAATTTCTGAATCGTCAAGAATTCCTCTTTTTGTAAGAATATGACTATGCCAATAACTTGCCCATCCCTCATTCATAATTTTCGTCATTCCTTGTGGAGCAAAGTAATATGCCTCTTCTCTGATCATAGACATAATATTTCTCTGCCACTGTTTCATCGGAGCATGTTCAATCAGAAATAGAAGGAGATCTTTATAGGGTTTCTTAAGACTTTTTGCTTCCTCTTCTTCAAGTTCTTTCTTCTTTTCTTTTTTAAGTTTTTCAATTTCATCATCAGGATTAACAAATTTGTCCATATAAAATTTATCTGCAGAAACTTTAATTCTGTCTATATTCTGAGATTCTAAATCTATGTTCTTGTCTTCTTGTTCTTCTGGTGCTTTACTCTTTGCCATTAATATTTCATGTCTATCAATGTGTTGTTCTAAACTTGAGCAGATATCAATGAAATCTTCTACTTCTTTTTCTCCATATAGATCTATATATTGACTTACAATCTTAGCATGATTGCTGAATTGATTGATCATTTTTCTATCTGTATTGGAAAACCAGATATTGTTTTTAAAGAAATCAGCATGTCCATAGACATGAGCCATAACTAATTTCTGATCTACTAATGTATTATTTGTCATTAGATATGCATATACAGGATCTGTATTTACAACCATCTCTGATATTTTAGATAGACCGTAAAAATATTCTTTGTACATATGAGAATATGATTGTCCAAATTCCCAGTGAGAATATCTTTCCATGAAACCTGTTCTTGCAGCTATCTGATAAAGATCATCTGGTGAAACCATTTCAAAGACAGTTTTAAAAAAATCAAGCTTTTCTTCTATAGCGATATCTTCTATTTTATATTTCCATTCTTTAAGATAATAAGGAAATTTTATTACTTGATCAAATTTATTATATGATTTTTCCATATCTAGTTGCCCTTTCCCAGCATGCTATGTATAACATTATAACAATCATTTCTAGAACTAGCTTTTGTCATTACAGTTTTTTCTTTAAACTCTTTATCTTCGCCAAATTTACCAATTAGATGATCTGAAAAATTTTTATAATTTGACATATAAGAATATTGACCAGAAAGCATGCATAAACTTAGCTGATTTACATTCGGAAGTATACTTTCTAATATTATTTTTGCTGTCTCTTCATCGTCTTCAGAATTCCAATTTTGATAATCTCCAAAATAAGCACAATAAATATTCCAATCAACTGAAGGATAAAATGTTCTCATTCTATCATCTAATATTTTAAATGCGCTTGAAATTAATGTTCCGCCTCCAGGAGTTAATTTATAAAATCTCTCCTTATCAACTTCTGCAGCTTCTGTATCATGTAAAATATATCTAATATCTACATCATGATAAAACTTTTTTAACCATATTTCAATCCAATAGCATATTGTTTTTACTATATCTAATTGTTCATCTGTCATAGAACCGGATACATCCATCATGTAGAATATGACAGCATTATTCATAGGCATAGGTTTAGTTTTCCAAGATTTATATACAACATCATCTGTATAAGGTATTATTCTCGGAGATATTGGATTATATTGATTAGATTTAAGTTGTTTAAGAATAGTTTTAAGAATAGTTCTTTTTTTGTGTCTTAATGTTCGAGGTCCAGTAGAAGCAACAGTATTATATTTGTTTTTATAACCCTTCATCATTCTCTTGCCTTTTGGTAAAATATTAGGCAATGCTAATTCTTCTCCTAACATCTCAGCTAATTCTTCTATATTCAATTCTGCATATTGTGAATGTCTGCCTTTTTCGTTACTAGCTTTACCTATTTCTTCTTCATCTGGATCAAAATCGACTATATCACCAACTTCTCCATCACCTCTACCAACAGAGCCAACTTCTCCTTTACTATATTTTATAGTAGGAATATGAATAGATTCAATTGGAATTTTTATGGAATCTTTACCTCTAACAGAATTTATCTCACCATTAATAACTTTCTTTATCTTATCTTTGGCATTCTCACGCAATTTTTTTCTAAATCTATCAGCGTCTTGTAAAGTTGAACCCATTATTTATATCTCTCTTAAACGTTTATGAAGTCACTTTTGGATTTGACCTACTCATGATAGAACTTACGAAATTCAAACTATCAGTTGCACAATTATCGCAATAACCATATTCACTAATTAATCTTCCTTTAACTATATCTATTTTAGCTTGAGTATCTGAATCTACTACACCCGTAACAAGCTGATTAAGTTTAATTGTGTCTTTCTGATCTTCAAACAATTTCAGTTCAAGAGCCATTTGCAATCTTGGATTAGACTTATAATCAAATTTCTTTCCGTCTACAGCTAACCCTCCAATATAGTTCATGATTGCAAGTCTGAAATCTCCTTTTCTTTCATCTGGAATATCAATTTTTTCTTCAATTGCTCGCATCAATCTTTCATCTGGCTCTTCATCTTTACCAGTATATTTATTTTTAACCTTTTCTTTTGAAGTGAAAGCTTTAATATTGTCGATATAATTCTGACAAATTCTAGCTAAACCTTGATCATCTGCTGCAATAGCTCTCTGAACTTCTCTTTTTACAATGTATTCATACTCTTCTTTTACATCATTTAATAAAGCTCTAAATTTCTTTCTTGTTTCTGGAGATGAAGTAAGTGAATAAATATCTAAACCTTTGTCTAATTCATTCATTACCATGAATGGGTTAATACATTTGAATTCTGAATTAACAATTGCATTTGAAATCTTATCTTGAATATATCTTGGAGAAATCCCTTCCATACCTTCTCTAGATTCTGCTTGCATCATTTCTTTTACATGATCTTCTGTAAATCCAGGTAAAGTTTTACCATTATACAATTTCATTTTCTGTACAATTGATAATTTACCACCTTCAGGATCTCTCAGTCTTGTCAAAACTGACCACATTGCTGCAACCTCTAAAGTATGTGGAGCAATATGAGGATCTTTCATATTTTTAAATCTTTTTTCATAAATTTTCATTTCAGAATCAAGAATCTTAATATATGGAATATCTACTCGAACAGTTCTATCTCTTAAAGCTTCCATACTCTCGTTTTTTTGCAGGTTTACGAAATCGGAAGCATTACAATGTCCCAAAATTACTTCATCAATATCAACATGACTAAATTTCTTGGGTTTTATCTTATGCTCTTGTGAAGCAGTTAATAGATCATAAAGGAATGCTACATCTAATTTGAGAACTTCAATCATTTCAATCATACCTCTATTTGCTACACAAAATTCTCCATCAAAGTTGAATGCTCTTGGATCAGAATCTCTACCATATTCAGCAATTTTTCTATAATCAATGTCTCCAGTTAACTCTGTAGAGTCTTGATTCTTTTCATCTTTTGGTTGAAATGTAGCAATTCCTATTCTATCATCTTCTGAAAATACATATTTGAATACTTTAATATGATTGTCATAAATTTTTTCCACATCTCCGCTATATTTAGTCATCAGTTCATTGAAATAAAATCTGCATAAAGGACATAGATTACCTAAAGATTTTCCAAATCCAAAAGTTTCTCTATGCTCTAATGGAATTAGATGTAGAGGATCTTCGTGCATTGGACAGACTACTTCAGTCTTATTTTCATCATCTAATATCCATTTGAATGAATATACAGCTCCATCATCTTTCTTGCTGTATTCTTGAAGTCCCTTCTTCATTAGTCTAGCAATAGTAGATTTAGATGATCCTACTGGCCCATGTAATAGAAAAATTCTACTTTCTGTACCATAACTATTCGCAGCAGATTCAACTAGCTTTACAAGCTTCATTAAATGGGGATCTATTCCATATACTGCATCTAGACCATCTTCCATAGGATCATCAAAGAAATTATAATGAATTACTCTTTCTTTAAAATGAGTATATTCATTAGTCCCATGAGATAAAATCATGTCAAACATTCTCTGAAATGCATTTCTATATAACTTTGGATTTTCTTTACATAGATCTATATAATTATTGAAACTCCCCTCCCAGTGCTCCCTATCATACTTTGTCTGTTCTAACGCTGAGATAGATTTAAAATCCATTTTGTTTCACTTTCTCCTATTTTTATTATATGAACTGCTCTATGTAATTTCTATCTTCTGTGAATATTGGAATTTCATTATCTATTTTCCAATAACCTTCTATTTTAAAACAACACGCTCCTCTTTTAAAACTTGTTATTTCTTTTTCCCAACAAACATCAACATCTTCTAATAGCATCTGTTTGACTTCTTTTGTGCTCTTGCTATCTAATTGTTTGTGAGAAAAGTGTTTCTGTCCTAAACAATTTATACTATTTCTTTCACAGTCTTTCTGTCTCCAAATGAAATAATTGCAAACTTCTTCTTTGGGTAGAGAAAATACTCTGCAGTCAAAGAAAGCTGTTTGTAGTGGTACTTTTAATTTAATAGGTTGCAAATATATATTTGCATAAGCTGTACATAATGAAGCTGCTACAGAAACTATCTTTTGAATATTACCACCAAACCACTGTTCAGTTTCAAATGTTTCATAGTCTGTCAACAATAAAGAAATTTCATCTGATTGAGTATAAGCTAATTTACAGTTCTGAACTTCACCACACAAATCTAATATTGTATATTTGAAAGCATTCATTAGATCTTCGTCATACGGCTTTTTCAGATGCTTTGTAAATGTATGGAAAGCCTTGCCATCCAATCTGATAATTGCTGGCATTCTTGGAATTAGACGTTGTTCAGTGAAACATTTCTCAAATTTCTTCATGCGATCTGCGATATTTATCATAAAAACTCCTATGGATTGAATCTACTACCCCAATTATTATGGATTTCTTTATGACACTTCCTGCAAAGTATTAATCCATTCAATAAGTTTTCATCTTTTATTCTATCACAATTAGCTAAATAAGCAGCTTTATCATCGTCACAATCGAAAACAATATTACATTTTGCTAATTCCTCTTTTATTAATATGACCATAGGAACTATATGATGAGCATCTAATTGTTCTTTGCTTCCGCATTTTGAACATTTATCATATGCAGCATACATTTTATTGTACCATTTAAATCTTCTACTGACTTCTATTTTAACTTTAACTGTTAGAGTGTGAAATCTACCACCTTTCCATGCAGTAGCATTTTTGCCGGTCTTGCCTGTTCTCGATATAGACATTTTATTCCTAGTAGCTATAGAATGTTTTTTATGATACATACTATTTTTAGGACCAGATGTATCTCTAATTTTTATAGCATTTTGATATTTTTCTGAATTTCTTACAGCATTTCCATGTTCTTTCTTTTTTTCATCAGTCCAAAATGCTTTAGTTCTTTGAGGAGGATGATTTATGGGAACTATTTTTCTATAACATGGCTGGCATATATCTATATGAGATTGTCTATTTATTTTATTTCCACATTCACACATCATATTATTTCTACAGGGTCCACATATTTCGTATCCACATCTTATAGAATCTTCTTTTAATTCATTATTACAGCTGCGTATTTCACATTTCATTTTTATCTCCTTGAATATAATAAATATACTCAAGAGAGACAAATGAATCAATCGGCCAGAGAATCTTCGATCATAGTAACCTCCTGTTTGTCTTTATTTTTAATAAAATAGCAATCAGATTTAATCTAGAAGCAGTTTTTTATTCTCTGTTAATGATTGCTCTTTTATAATTCCAGTACCTAAGCAATTAGGACAGATTTCAATCTTTTCTTCTAGTTTTATTACTTTCTTGCCTTCACAGATCTTGCATATGATCACATCTGACATGTCATTTTTCCCTCATTAATATGATGATTTTATCTAATCTTACTACAGTATTTTCAATCACAGTCATGAATTGCTCTATAGTTTGTTCAATGTTTTCTATATCTTCTTTATTATATTCTTTTTCTAAATTTTTGAATATAGTATATAGCCTGAGTACTTCAATTTTAACTTTGTCTTTATTTCTCATTTTTAATAGTTATGTAATACATTGATTATAACTTCATCAGGTAGATTGTCCATATAGATAAAATAGTTGTTCTGAACCACAGATTTTACAAACTGAAAACCATAGACATTTTCTACTACATTTTTAATTTTAGCTTCACCATATTCCATTGGAATGACTATTATTCTTTTATTTGTTATGCTTGCTTGTAATATCTTCCATACCAAATCTGGTCTTGTTTTGAACGTTCCAGTATATAGAATTTCAAAATTATCTCCCCACACTTTCTCTGTCAAACTATTTCTCCAACTAAGTTTGTTCTACAACTTGATTGTTTGCTACTTTCCATTGTTCAGCTGACAAAATGATATCACTTGTTTCATCATCTATTCTCATGTTCAGAGGCCAAATACTTTTACACTGATTAGATTTGCCATCTTCAGTTTCTATCCATACAGTGCCCTCTATTACAGAATCTGGCAAACTATTTAGACAGTTTTTTAGCTGTCTAATTGTGATTCCATTTGAATTTTCTAGTTTTTTGATCTCTTCCATTTTAACACTCGAATGAATTTCTTATGAAATGTATCAGATATTCTTTACTAGCTCCTTCAAGCTGCATTTCTTCTGCTTTATCAAGTATCAGTTTAAAATGTGGTCCTGGCTTAATTCCAAGAGTAATCAGATCATTTCCAGTTACAAGTCTTGGTGCATTAATCTTGTCTTCAGTAAAATCAGGTTCTGCAAGTTTTGCAACCAGAAATTTGTAATAGTTATAAACAATTTTGATGCAAAAGTAAATAAAAAGATGCTTCCCATATAAAATAAATATATAAGAAACATCACTTTAAAACATCTGTCTAACAACTAAACAATCTTGAAACCATCTACAGAATATCTAGAAATTCTATTAACCTCTTCTTCTTCATGTTTCTCCATCTGATTCAAATAGAAAGCAAATCTCTCTTCTATATGCTCGTTCAAATCGTAAACTTTATCAGAATAAACTTTCAAATCTGCTGCTTTCTTCTTTGATTCTTCAAAATTCTCGACATGTTTAGATATAGCATCTGTCCACACTTTAGGAGCTGTAACACTTACTGCCATGTTTTCAAATCTTAGTTTATCGGGAACAGTTTTCCAGAAGTCATGATAACCTCCATAATTGCTGAATACTGGGACTGCTCCATAATACAAAGATTCTATCAGCTTTATCTCTGATTTGCACTCGCTAAATGTATTATGTTCTACATATGCCAAAGATATATCAAACAGAGTATAGAATTTAGCATATTCTTCTAGAGGCAGAGCATCAAAAATTTTTATTCTCTTTGGATCAATACCTGAATATAGTTTCTCTACTCTGTTTCTATAAGTCAAGCTCTTGTCTTGCAATTCCATTTCTCTGAATTTAGCCTGACCATTCTCGTCATATTGTATTTCTACTTGTGAATCTTTCAATGCCATACCAGCAAGCACAAATACAGTCTGTGGATATCTGTCATGTATGACTTTTAGAATGGAATACATTTTTCTCAGATCTTCAAAATGACTTGTAAGACCTGCCCAGCCAATAACAATTTTATTGTCAGTTGAAGGAAACCATTCTGGTAACATTTGCTGTCTAGTATCAGAAATATTTAAATTCCATTGTGGCAGTTGCCAGTCAAACATATTTCTGATTATATGCACATTCTTATTGAAATTTCCAAATGTTTTACATAGTTTCTCAGTAGTAGTTGTAATAGCATGACTCTTGCTTAGAGAGTGAATGCTCATTTGATCTTTTTTGCTTGCATCAATTATGTTGCGATGATATCGATTCCATATCATCTCTTATGGTCACCCATAAGTTCAGACTATTTCTTGTGCTATATTCAAAAGCACCTCTCTGTTTCAGCTTCTCTTGAAGCTTACATTATATAGTCGTTGCACTATCTGTGTTTCAAATATTCAGCTATTATGCTGATTACTGCAATAAGAGATATTACAGATAAAGCATATATTAAAATATACTTTCCAAATAGCTCAGAGTTTTCTCAGTGAGATTTTCTCTGAATTAAGAGAGTTTTTATTATGTGAAGCAATTTAATACCACACATCACGCATCAATTATGTTATCTTAGAAGTTCTTTATCTTCTAATTCTGATAATTTTATTCTTATCAGTTCGGACTATATCATCAGTATTGAAATACTGTCTCTTTTTCTTGGATATTTCTATCTAGTCTCTGAACCTTCTATTTTATCAATAGTTTAGCTGCTGATTAGCATTTCAGCTTTCCAGCAATTTAAGAGATTTTTCATTGAATTATTCAATGCCCCAATTTTTATTCAGGGTGCGTTCTTGGTAAGTTGAATTCATTATCTATTTATTTGTTAACTGCAATTTCTTTTATTATAGTTGCAGATCGGACTATTTCATCTAGTTCTATGTCTAGTCTCTGAACCTTCTATTTATATAGCTTGGCTGCAGATTGTCTCTGTCTGAGATATCCCTGCAATTTATAGAATTTATTGTGGACAATATTTGAATTCTAAAAACTTAATCCACATCATGACAGACCCAAGCAGATTTCTCTGTCTTCGGCCACATGTTTACTGCTGATAAAAAATGTGAATGTAAATTTCCACATCTGTGCATTATTATTCCATCTGCTAATTTGAGATGATTCGGTTGTCATTTATGTTGCGGAATTTATTCGCAATAAGCTGCTGAAAATAATATGCATGGTTTCTTAACTTTTATATTGATTTCTTCGAAGCTATAATCTCTAAAAGTATGAAAATTAAATTCATCTTCATTTCCAAAAGATCTTTTTAGTGTTGCTTTAGCCTCTTCTAAATCTTTTGCTGCTATAAAAATTATACTAAGTGAATAACCTTTACATGCTTTTACTTTAAAATATTTCATAATAAATTCCTCTACAATTTTTTATATTGTTGTAGTTCGGACTATCACATGATCTTATAATATACTAAGCTGCTACCATTCAATTTTACCAGATTTACGAACTAATTTGTTGCCATATAGAGTAACTACTAATACATCTTCTAATACTTTATATGTTCTTTGTGCAGCGTTTGATTTAAATAATTTCTTAACAGAAGCTGCTTGTTTCTTAGTCATATATCTGTAATTCACCATAAGACCTCCAAGGTTTAGTCTCTTCTACTGCATTTTCATGCTTGTAGTTTGTTAGCTTTAATTATGTTTCTAATTTGTTTTTTGTCTAATTTATCAGAAGATATTACGCATCCAAAATCGCTAGTATTTTTAGTGTCAGGATGTTGATAAATGTGTAATCCAAATTTGTATTTTAAAACATGTTCTAATATCTCTATGTAGCTCATTGGACCTCCTGCAATTATTTCTTGATTCATAGTCAAAGCCTTTCAATTTAATTACTTAAGATTCTCATTTCTATATTGCTATAGAATGATCCACATTGTCTAGATTTTCAGTATAAACTAAATTTATCTCATCTCTAAAATTCTTCCACAGTACTCTCATCGGTTCAAAGATTCTGAAATATGCTTTCATGTTAGCTACAATTTTTGATATAGTTGTAGTTCGGACTATCATATGATCTTTATGCTTTACCAAGTCTCAGGATCATTTCTATAAAAGTGTACAAATGCTAAAAATATTATAATACATCCTAGTGGTAAAATTAAACATTTTAGATCTCCAATCGTTTAGTCTCTCAAGCTGCAAAATTGTTTATAAAGCTTCCTGTCTTGATTAAAATATACTTTTTCTATTGAAAGCTCTACTAAATTATAAATATATGCACACTTTCTATTATCTTTGGGACATCCTGGATCTTCTGCTTCTAAATATATAAGAGGAGAATATTTATCTCTATATATTTTAGCAATTTTATAATCCCAACTTTTGAGCTGTCTTACCTGAACTTCAACCCAAAAAGGCATGTACCTATAGTTCATCATGTTTTGCTTGCTCCTTGTTGTCTGATTTCTATGATCAGATATTCAAGTGATTAGATTAGATTCTCATTCTATATTATTAGAATGACACCATTTAAAATGTTCCAGTTTCTGCTTTATGTTAATCTCTAATTTTTTGTATAGTTAGAGTTCGGACTATCATATGATCTTTACAGATTATTAAAATCAAAACCTTCTCCTTTATAATTCTCTGTACAATATGTCGCAACGAATATTAAAAGAAAAATTATTATTCCGCCCATAAAAATCTCCAATCGTTTAGTCTCTCAAGCTGTATTTAAACTTGTTCCTTGTTGTCTGAATTTTATTCAGATATTCAAGTGATTAGATTAGATTTTCATTCTATTGCTTATAGAATGCCGCCAGAATTTAACGGAGTGCTAAAAACGATACAGCGCTTAGATCGATCGATGCTAGATGGATTAGTGAACATTTGTTTCAACTTGTTTCTTTCTTCAGCATTTTTATAGTTCAAATGCTCTTCTACATTTTCTTCTGTAATGTTAGTTCTCCTTATTTAAATGTTTAACATCTATTTATTTTATAAAACAAAAACAAAGCAATTTAAACTGCTTTGTTTTTTGCTGAAATATGATGCCGCTACATCTATTTCGTTACTACATCTTCTCTTGGAAGATAAGCTATTTAACTTCTACTTCTACTTTATCTACTGGTTTTGGAATTTCATCTGTAAATTCTGTGATTGAAATAGAATCTAAATCTACTCTGCACTTACCTTGCAGAATCAGTTTCAATTTTGTTGCAGATTCTCCACACAGCATTCTACAATCATTACCAAATTGTACATATAGAAAATCATTATTTACGTGAGCATTTGTAATCTTGTTTAAGTCTAATATAGAATCATTGACTTTAACAAAATAAGGTTTAGCATTATCGACCAATATCTTCAATTCATCTACTACTCTATTAAAATCTTTATTCTGTGATTTAATATCTATGTTTTGTTTAATGATAGTCTCATCTAGCTGCTGATTAACTGATTTCTGATTTTTGAGTTCTAATTTTATCTTTTCTAATTCTTCTTTCAACTGTTTTACATCTTCTTTCTTTTTACCCAACATTTGTAAGTTCCTTTTTAAACAATATTAACTGTTTTATTTAGTAGTTCTATTTTTAATTTATTAGCAATTGCTCCGTAATATTTTTCAGCAATACCATTAACTAATATAATTTCTATATTCTCTTCATCTAATACTTTATTTGATTTCACTGTGCATATTTTATTTAAATCTATTGTATTGTCTTCTACTGACACGAAATGGTTCTCATTCTTACAAGTTATTAATTTCAATTCATCTATCACAGCATATAATGCATCAAATTCTTTTTTAGATAACTCTTTTTCTTTTAACCTATTCTGTAATTCTTTTATAATGT